>Ga0307503_10000033_pt1 | contig 112638 bp, 113 predicted proteins | sample 17_S_MG_FD_194514 | JGI IMG/M metagenome (GOLD analysis project Ga0307503, IMG submission 194514) | Soil microbial communities from Populus trichocarpa stands in riparian zone in the Pacific Northwest, United States - 17_S | ecosystem: Environmental > Terrestrial > Soil > Riparian zone >... | reverse complement strand
GGCCCGAATTGGTCTTCGTCACCGCTCACGAACATTATGCGCCCGACGCCTTCGAGGTCGACGCCGCCGATTATCTGCTCAAGCCGGTCCGCTTCGACCGGCTGCGCCAGGCCGTCGACCGCGCCCGCCGCCGCCGCGCCCAGCGCAGCTCCGCCGATCGCGCCGCCGAGCTCGAGGCCGAGGTTGCCGCCTTGCGCAGCAGCAGCGCGGTCCAGCCGCCGGGCGACGACGGCTTCTGGATCCCCGAGCGCCACGGCCAGCGCCGCGTGCCCCTGGAGGCGATCAACTGGATCGAGGCGGCGCGCGATTATGTGCTGCTCCACACCGAGCTCAGGAGCCATTTGCTGAGGATCACCATGGCGGCGCTCGAGGAGCGGCTGGCGGGCTCGGCCTTGCTGCGCGTGCACCGTTCGGCCTTCGTGCGGCCGGATCGCGTGGTGGAGGTGAAGAGGGAGGGCCGGTCGCTGGCCCTGGTGCTCGTCGACAGCGCGGAAGTGCAGGTCGGTCCGAGCTATGTCGCGGCGACGAAGGCCGCTTTGGGTCTGGAATAAGCTGTCGTCATCACGGACGACCGGGGACAGCGAAAGACAATCCTAGCGGAACGTCCTGCCGCTGATCCCCGGCCTCCGGTCTTGCGGCACCGGGTCAGGCCACGAACGGGGTCGAGGTGCTGGCGGCGACCAGCAGCGCGCTCACGAACAACGCGGCGAACCAGGTCGAATAATTGCGGAACGAATCGGCGGTCATGGTCTTGCTCCTTGTTCAGGCGGCCCCGGACCGGCGCCGCTGAATTCGGGCTACCCGGGAGCGCCCCGCGCCGCAGCCGCCGAGCGACAATCGCCGCGCACAATTCGACGAGCACGGCACCCCATCGACAAATCCGACGCTTCCGGCGACGAAACGATCTCCGTTCCGGCGAAGGCCGGCGCGGAATGGGGACAGTCACTTTTCCGCACCGTCGCGTCAGACTGACGCCGCCGTGCGGAAAAGTGACTGTCCCCTTTAGAAGAAGACCGACCAGCCGGTTCGCTCGACCAGCGCCTCCAGCGCCGCCGCGCCCGCGGCGCTGGTGCCGGCTTCGTTGAGCGCCGGCGACCAGGCGGCGATGGCGCCGTGGCCCGGCGCGATGGCGAGGATGCCGCCGCCGACGCCGCTCTTGCCGGGCAGGCCGACGCGAAAGGCGAACTCGCCCGAATTGTCGTAATGGCCGCACAGCATCATCACGCTGTTGATCCGCCGCGCCCGGTGCGAGGGGCAGACTTCCAGGCCGGTCTGCGGGTCGCGGCCGTCGAAGGCCAGAAAGAGCCCGGCGCGGGCGAGCTGGCGGCACGACATCGCCACCGCGCATTGCCGGAAATAAGCGCCGACCACGGTTTCGACCGGATTGTCGAGATTGCCGAAGCTCTTCATGAACCAGGCGAGGCTGCGGTTGCGCGACCCGGTCTCGCTCTCCGACGCCGCCACCTCCTCGTCGACCGCGACGCCAGCGTCGCGCGCGCGCTCGCGGACGAAGGCGAGCAGGGCTTCGATCGCCGCGTCGGCATCGCCCTCCGCCCCGATCAAGGCGTCGGTGACCACGATCGCGCCGGGGTTGATCAGCGGATTGCGCGGAATCCCCTTCTCGCTCTCCAGCTGCACGATCGAGTTGAACGCGCTGCCGGAAGGCTCGCGCCCGACCCGCTCCCACAGCCGCATACCCAGTTTCTGCAGCGCCAGCGCCAGCGTGAACACCTTGGAGATGGACTGGATCGAGAATGGCTCGTCGCAATCGCCGGCGCCGTGGACGATCCCGTCCGCCCCGCAAAAGGCGATGCCGAGCCTGGCGGGATCGACCCTGGCCAGCGCCGGGATATAATCGGCGACCTTGCCGACGGCCCGGAGCGGCGCGGCGGCGGCCAGCGCCTCATTCAGGATAGGCGTCATTGGCCAATTCGACAGCTTCGAAGCTGCCATTGACGCCCACGAGCTCGTTCCTGTCGGCATAAGCCTCGTTGACCGGCTGCTCGTCCGGGCCCATCTCCCCCGCCATCAGCGCGGCGAAGGCTTCGCGGCTCAGCACCGGTCCGGGCAGCGCCGCCTCCTCGTCGCTGAGCGGGCGGCTTTCGATGCTTTGCAGGCGCATCCCGCCGAAGCGGAGCGGCGTTCCTAGCGCCAGCACCTCGCCGACCGCGAGATAGACCTGTGGCACGCTGCCCGCCACCGCGACGACGGGCGCGCGCAGAGACTCATAAAAGCGCCGCAGCTCGCGCCCCACCGGCGCCAGCCGGGGCGCGGCGGAGATGACGATCTCGAACGGCGGCGCGCGCGTCTCGCCCTCGATCAGGGTGACCCGGTAGACGTCGCCGCTGACGCCGGCGATCGTCTCGGTCCCGGCGCGGACGATCTCGGCGCGCTGACGGGCCAGCCGCTCGATCATCACGCGGTTCATCACATTGTTCCGGCCCGCCGCCATCAACGCCAGCAGGTCCTCCTGGCGGCCGACGCTGCCATGCCCGTCCTGAGCCAGGATATAGCCGACATTGTCGCGGGTCATGAACCCCATCCCGCCATGGCCGGCCCCGATCACGGCGCGGACCCGGCCCCGGTCGTCGGCCAGGATCCCCACGAGCACCCGCTCGACTCCCCGTCCCGATTCGTAGGTGGCGAAGACCGCCGGCCGCGTCCCCTCGGACGGAGCGACGCCGAAGCCGGCCGTCAGCAGCAGCGAAAGCAGCCAGCGGATCATTGCGGGTGGGGCGGGGCGCCCGCCGGCGGGACCGGCGCGGGCGCCGGTTCGGGCGCCGGCGCTGGCCCGGCGGACCCCGCCGCGCCTGGCGGCCTGCGGCCCATCATCGCCCCCATCATCTGGCCGAGCTGCTCGCGGCTCATCACCGGACCGGGCAAAGCGAAGCGGCTGTCGGGCACGTCCTCGGTGCTGAACGAGTCGAGCACGAAGGCATTGGTGAGCCTGAGCGGCGTGCCCTGGACGAGCAGGGCGCGGACCGCGGCATAGACCTGCGGCTCGCCTCCCATCACCGCGACCACGATCGGGCGCAGCGAATCGGTCAGCCGCACCAGCTCGCGCCCGGCCGGCGCCAGCCGGGGATCCTGGGAAAGGACGATCTCGATCGGCGGGCTGCGCGTCTCGCCGGAGATCATGACGATTCGGTAGAGCCGCCCCTGCACGCCCGCGACGCTTTCCGTGCCAAGGGGGACGACCTCGACGCGCTGGCGCATCATCTCCTGCACGCCCTCCCGGCCCGAGCCGCCGGCGAGGCCGCTCGCGAGCGGGGTGACGATGGCGAGCACATCGTCCTGGCGGGCGACGATCTGCTGCCCGGCCTGCGGGCCGTTGAGCGCGACATAGCCAACGCCCTCGCGCGTGATCAGCGCCACGCTCGGCGGGCTGGCGCCGGGCGCGGCGCCCGCCGCACCGGCCGGCGCGACCATCTCGATCCGCGCCTGACCGGCATCGTCGGCGGCGACGGTCAAGATCGGCACGCTCCCGGGCGGCGGCGCGGAGGCGGTCGCCGGGACAACCGGCTTGTAGCGCAAGGTGACGTCGGCCCAGGCGGGCGCGGCCGCCCCAAGCCCGATCAACGCGGAAATGGCGAGCAACATGCGCATAACAATCCCCTTCTTCCCGAAAACCCCGGAGTCGGCCGGAGCTTATGCCCTAAGCAGGCGGGGGAGAAGGGGCATGAACGCCGGAAATGGATGCCCCGCGAGGATTCGAACCTCGATAGACGGAGTCAGAGTCCGTAGTCTTACCGTTAGACGACGGGGCAATCTCGGAAGGGCCGCGAGATAGGCAGGGGGGCGCGGCCTGTCAACGCCGCGCCGGACGCCGGCGCCGCCGCCGAGACGCGGCCGCGGCCCGACCGGGGCGACAGGCGGCCAAGAACCGGGATGTGTTTCGTCCCTGCCCCTCCGCCATCGAGGGAGGGGTTTTCGGGACCGATCCCGGGCCCGAGCGCCCATCCTTGCCGCTTCGCGCCCCCTCATGTACAGAGGCCCCAAGTCAGAGGGCGGCTTCGGCTTCCCGAAACGAAAACATAACGAGAAGTCCGATCGATGCCGCAGCAAGCCGTTCAGGCTCCGCAGGCGCCGGCTCCGGGACCGGCCGAGGAGCAGCTCTCCCAGGATAGTAGCTCAGGCCGGCGGTGGACGCCGCGCCACACTTATGGCGCGATCGATCTCGGCACCAACAATTGCCGCCTGCTCGTCGCCCGCCCCACCGAGGACGGCTTCACCGTCATCGACGCCTTCTCGCGCGTCGTCCGCCTGGGCGAGGGCATGGCGACCTCGGGCAAGATCAGCGAGGACGCGATGGACCGCGCCGTCGCCGCGCTCGCAATCTGCTCCGAGAAACTGCGCCGCCGCCGAGTCAGCCTCGCCCGCTCGGTCGCCACCGAGGCCTGCCGGCGCGCGGTCAACGGCCGCCATTTCGTCGAGCGGGTGCGGCGCGAGACCGGCATCTGCCTCGAGATCATCGCGCCCGAGGAGGAGGCCCGCCTTGCCATGCTCGGCTGCCACCGCCTGCTCGAGCCCGGCGACGGCCCGGCGCTCATCTTCGATATCGGCGGCGGCTCGACCGAATTGGTGCTGATCGACACCGACCAGGGCGAGCCCCGGATCAAATGCTGGTGGAGCGCGCCCTGGGGCGTGGTTTCGCTGACCGAGAGCGAGGGCCGCGACTTCGCCACGACCGAGGAACGGCTCGCCGCCTACAGCCGGATGCGCGAGCGCGTCCGCCACGCCTTCCGCCACTTCACCGAATTGCTGCCCGCCAGCAAGGACGACATCCGCCTGATGGGGACGAGCGGCACGGTCACCACGCTGGCCAGCGTCTATCTGGCGCTGCCGAGCTACGACCGCCGCGCCGTCGACGGCCTCAAGATGCCCGCCGCCGCGATGCGCGAGGTCAGCGCCGCTTTGTCCGGCATGGACCATGACGGCCGCGCCACCTTCCCCTGCATCGGCCACGAGCGCGCCGACCTCGTCGTCGCCGGCTGCGCGATCCTCGAGGCGATCATGGACATCTGGCCGGCCGAGACGCTGGGCGTTGCCGACCGCGGCATCCGCGAAGGCATATTGCGCTCGCTCATGGCCCGCGACGGGCACAAATTGTGAGAAAGGGGACAGTCACTTTTCCGCACCGTCGCGTCAGAAAGGCGCTGCCGTGCGGAAAAGTGACTGTCCCCATTCCGGTGCCGCACGGGGGGGACAGTCACTTTTCCGCACCGTCGCGCCATAAAGACGCTGCCGTGCGGAAAAGTGACTGCCCCCGATGACCCGCCCCCCCACCAGCGCCAACAGCGGCCTCAGGACCCGGGTCAAGACCGCGCGCGGGCGCAAGGTCGGTTCGACGCGCTGGCTCGAACGCCAGCTCAACGACCCCTATGTCAAACGCGCCAAGGCCGAGGGCTATCGCTCGCGCGCCGCCTATAAATTGATCGAGCTGGACGAGCGCTTCGGCTTCCTCAGGGGCGCCAAGAGGATCGTCGACCTCGGCATCGCGCCCGGCGGCTGGACCCAGGTCGCCCGCCAGCGCCTGCCCCAGGCGGTCATCGTCGGCATCGACCTCCTCCCCACCGACCCGATCGAAGGCGCGACGATCCTGCTGATGGACTTCATGGACGACGAAGCGCCGGACCGGCTCAGGGAGGCGCTCGGCGGGCCCGCCGACCTCATCCTCTCCGACATGGCCGCCAACACGGTCGGCCACCCGCAGACCGATCATCTGCGCACCATGGGCCTGGTCGAGGCCGCGCTCGATTTCGCCGCGGACGTCCTCCAGCCGGGCGGCGCCTTCGTCGCCAAGGTGCTCGCCGGCGGCGCCGATTCCGGCCTCGTCGCCGAGCTGAAGCGCCGCTTCGCCACCGTCAAGCACGCCAAGCCCCCCGCCAGCCGCAAGGGCTCGTCCGAATGGTACGTGGTGGCGCAGGGGTTCAAGGGGTAGGATGGGGACAGTCACTTTTCCGCACGCCGGTGCCGGATTGTCGACGCGGTGCGGAAAAGTGACTGTCCCCTTTTACGTGTCCCCTTTTACGAGGCCCGCGCCGCCCGCGCGGCGGCGATCGCCGCCTTCAGCGCCTCATAGCCGACCGCGCCCTGCAGCACCTGATCGCCGATGACGAAGGTCGGCGTGCCGCTGGCGCCGATCGCGCGGGCGAGCTCGATGTTGCGGGCGAGCTCGGCGCGCGTCTCGGCGCTCTCGGCCTCGCGGGTGACGCCGGTTTCCTGCACGGCCTGGGCGACGACGCCCTCGGTCGGCCGGCCCAATGCGAACATGCGGTCGTGGAACTGGCGGAAGCGGCCCTGGCGCGCCGCGCCGAGGCTGACATAAGCGGCGGCCTGGCTGTCCGGGCCGAGGACGGGCAGCTCGCGCCACACCACCTTCAGCCGCGGATCCTCCCGGATCAGCCGCTCGACGTCGGGGTTGGAGGCGCGGCAATAGGTGCAGGCATAATCGAAGAACTCGACCAGGACGACGTCGCCATTGGCGGCGCCCGCCCAGGCGCCGTGCCAGGGCCGTTCGATCGCCGCGCGCTGCCGAGTCACCGCCGAGGCGGCCTGGCGCTGCTCCAGCCGCTCGATCGCCTTGGGCAATATCTCGCCATGGTCGAGGATGTAATTGTGAACGATCGCCTCGGTCTCGGCGCGGCTCGGCACACGGACGCCGTAATAAAGCGCGACGGCGAGGCCGCCGATCAGCAGGCCGCCGGTCGCGGCCGCCAGGCCCATCTTCCAGCCCCCGAGCGAGGGGCCGCCTTTTGCTGTCCCCATCAGCGGTTCCGCCCGCCGCGCTGGCGTTGGACGGCGGTGCGCGAAACCATCGAAATGTCCTGCGCGCGCAGCCAGTCGGGCGTGCCCACCGGCAGGCCCATCATCGCCCGCTCGGCATTGGGCAAGGCGAATTGCGGCTGGCCGATCAAATTATAGCGTTCGGCCGTCGCCAGCGCGGCGCGCGCCTCGTCGCCTTCGCGGTCGTAGACGATGCCGAGCTGGTACCAGGTGAAGGGATTGGTGTTGTCGCGGCCGACGGCGACGCGCAGCACCCTCTTGGCCTCCTCGAAATTGGCCGGGTCCTCGGTCGAGATCAAGGCGTGGCCGAGCAGGGTCGCGATCAAAGGCTGGTCGTGCGAGCGGGCGACCGCCTCCCGCAATGCGGTCACCGCCTCGACGGCGCGGCCCGATTCGAGCAGCACCTGACCCTGGAGCTCGAGGAAATAGGGATCGTGCGGCGCCGCCGCGATCAGCGCCGCGACCTCCGCGCCGGCCTCGTCGGGATGGCCGCCGCGATGATAAGCGTAAGCCCGGGCATAATGGGCCGGGATCGAATGGTCGCTCGGCGGATAGCGGCGCAGCACCTGCACCGGATCGTCGACATAGCCCGACAATTTGGCGCGGACCCGCTGGAAGCGCGCCTCGAGCGCGGGGTCGGTCGGCCGGTCCCAGGCCGCATCGGCGCGGTAATTGGTTTCGAGCACTGCGATGCGCTCGGCGTTGAGCGGGTGGGTGCGCTGGTAGCTGTTCTCCTGGGCGATCCCCATGCGGAATTCGATATTCTGCAGCCGCTCGAAGAACGCGAGCGAGCCGCGCCCGCTGATTCCGGCGCGGCTGAGGTAGAGGGCGCCGGCCTGGTCCGCGCTATTCTCCTGGATGCGGGTGAAGGAGAGGAAGCGGCCCATCGCCGCCTGCTGGCCGGCCGCGATGATGCCCATGCCGGCCTCGCCGCCGCCGGCCGCGATCGCGGCCGCGCCGAGCAGCAGCGACAGGATCATGATCCCGGTCGCCTGCTGCACGCCCTCGTACATGCGCAGGACATGGCCGCCGGTGATATGGCCGAGCTCGTGGGCGATCACGCCCTGCACCTCGTTGGCATTGTCGGCGACGGTGAACAGGCCCGAATGGATGTAGACGATCTGGCCGCCGGCGACGAAGGCGTTGATCTCGCGATTGCCGAGCAGCACGACCTGGACGTTCTCGGGCTGGAGCCCGGCGGCGACGATCAGCGGCCGCGAGAGGTCGCGCAGCAATTGCTCGGTCTCGGCATCGCGCAGCACCGCCTGGGCGGCGGCCGGCTGGATGCCCGCCGCGAAGCTGATCGCAAGCAGCATCAGCAGCCGGACCAGCCACACCGCGGTCCGATGCGTCTTCAAGGGAGCGTCAGCCATCGCGCTTGGTCTCCAACTCGCCGCATGAACGCCAGATGAAACCTTCGGAGCCTTTTAGGCCCCAAAGGTCCGCTGCCACCAGCCCCGGCGCGGCGATCCGTCCTCGTTGACGCCCTCGCCGCCGTCGTCCGCGGGCTCGGCCGCGGCGTCCGGATCGGGCTTCGCGGCTTTCGGTGCGGCCTTGCGGCGGCGCTTGGGCGGCGCGGGGTCGTTCGCGGCCTCGAGCGCCGGGGTCTCGGCGACGGGCGCTTCGACGCCAGCATCGGCCGGGGCTTCGGCGGGCGCTTCGGCCTTCTTGCGGCGGCCACGGGGCGGCTTGGGCTTGGGCGCCTCCTCGTCCGCGGCGGGTTCGGGCGCGGGCTCGGCCGGGGCTTCGACCGGCGCGGACTCGGCCTCGACCGCTTCGTCGCGCTTGCGGGCGCGGGGACGGCGGCGGGTCTTGCGGGCGGGCTCGGCGCCCTCCTCGTCGGCGGGCACGGGCGCCGGGGCTTCGGCCTCCTCGCCTTCGGTCACGGCTTCGGCCGGGGCCTCGCCCTCGCCTTCGGCACCCTCGCCGCCCTCGCCGGGCTCCCGGCGGCGGCCGCCGCGGCGGCCGCGGCGGCGGCGGCGCTTGCGGCCGTCGCCGTCGCGCTCGGCACGGTCGCCGCGTTCGCCGCGCTGGCGCGGCTCGCGGACCTCGCGCGGCTCCTCCTCGGCCTCGGCCTCCCCTTCATCCTCTTCCTCGTCGCTCTCGTCCTCGACGAAATCCTCCTCTTCGTCCTCGATCGGACCCGGCGGGGCGAGGCGCGGGCGCTCGGCGGGCGGCGGCCCGTGCGATTCGACGCTCATCCGCGCGCCTTCGAGGCTCTCGTCGATCAGCACTTCGATGACGACGCCGTAGCGCGCCTCGACCTCGCCGATCTCGGCGCGCTTCTTGTTCAAGAGGTAGACCGCCGCCTCGCGCCCGGCGCGCAGCACGATCCTGGAGCCGCGGCCGCGGCCGGCCTCGTCCTCGAGCATCCTGAGCGCCGACAGGCCCGCCGACGAAGCGGTCCGCATCAGCCCCGAGCCCTCGCAATGCGGGCAGGGCCGGGTCGAGGCTTCGAGCACGCCGGTGCGCAGGCGCTGGCGGCTCATCTCCATCAGCCCAAAGCTCGAGATGCGGCCGACCTGAATGCGGGCGCGGTCGTTCTTGAGCGCGTCCTTCATCGCCTTCTCGACCTTGCGGATATGGCCGTTCGATTCCATGTCGATGAAGTCGATCACGACCAGGCCGGCCATGTCGCGCAGGCGGAGCTGGCGGGCGATTTCGTGCGCCGCCTCGATATTGGTCGAATAAGCCGTCTGCTCGATATTGTGCTCGCGGGTCGAGCGTCCCGAGTTGATGTCGATCGAGACCAAAGCCTCGGTCGGATTGATCACGACATAGCCGCCGGATTTGAGCTGGACGAGCGGCTGGTACATGGCGTTGAGCTGGTCTTCGGCGCCGTAGCGCTGGAAGAGCGGCACCGGGTCGGCATAATCCTTCACCCGCCGGACATGGCTCGGCATCAGCAATTTCATGAACTGCCGCGCATCGCGATAGCCGCCCGCCCCCTCGACGATGACCTCGTCGATATCCTTGTTGTAGATGTCGCGGATGGCGCGCTTGATGAGGTCGCTGTCCTGGTAGATCAGCGCCGGCGCCTCGCTCTTCAGCGTGTTCTCGCGAATCTCGTCCCAGAGCCGGGCGAGATAGTCGAAGTCGCGCTTGATCTCGACCTTGGTGCGCGACAGGCCGGCGGTGCGAACGATGCAGCCCATGGTCGAGGGCAGCGACAGATCGGACATGATCTGCTTCAACCGCTTGCGGTCGGCGCCGTTCGAGATCTTGCGGCTGATGCCGCCGCCATGGCTGGTATTGGGCATCAGCACGCAATAGCGGCCGGCCAGCGACAAATAGGTGGTGAGGGCCGCGCCCTTATTGCCGCGCTCCTCCTTGACGACCTGGACGAGCAGCACCTGGCGGCGCCGGATCACGTCCTGGATCTTGTAACGGCGGCGCAGGTTCTGGCGCTTGCGCCTCAGCGTCTCGGCGGCGCTCTCCTCGGACGCGCTCTCGGCCTCCTCGGGCGGGGGCGGCGCGGTCTCGTCCTCGCCGTCGCCTTCGCTGGCGTCGTCGCCCGCGTCGGCGGTCAGCGTCTCGGCTTCGATCGGCTCTTCCTCGGCCTCGACGACATGGTCGTCCTCATAATCGCCGTCATATTCGGCGCGCAGGCGCTCCTCCTCGGCGGCATGCTCGGCTTCCTCGCGGAGCAGGGCCTCGCGGTCCTCGCGCGGGATCTGGTAATAATCGGGGTGGATTTCGGAGAAAGCGAGGAAGCCGTGGCGATTGCCGCCATAATCGACGAACGCCGCCTGCAGCGACGGTTCGACCCGCGTCACCTTGGCTAGATAGATATTCCCCTTGAGCTGCTTGTGCTCGGCGGATTCGAAATCAAATTCCTCGATTCGATTTCCCTTGATCACGGCCACCCTTGTCTCTTCCTGGTGGCGCGCGTCGATCAGCATGCGCATGGTCATTAAGGTCACTCCACGCGCGCACCACTGTCCCGAGAGAAAGGTGCACGCGCTCGAATATGGACGGCCGCGCGGCGGACTGCGCACGCGCGTCGGATGTCCGGGTTAAAAGATAGAAATGTGCGTCTGCTGGACAGGGCAGGCCGGCCAGCGCCGGCCGAAGTCCCCCAGTCACGCCGTCGCCATGAAGGCGGCGCGTCAGCCTGGAGGAAAAATGCCACATACAGCGTCAACCTAGCGGGCCGGCGCGAAGCCGGCGCAATTCAAATCGCGCCCATCGGGGCTGCGATTTGATGCAGCTAGCATCTGGGGCCGGCCGCTACAACCGCCGCGCGGCGGAAAAGGGCGGTTTTTTCCGTAAGGTGCGACAGGTCTTTAAAAAGGGGACAGTTACTTTTTTCGCCGCTGAAAAGGGGACAGTTACCTTTTTCGCTTCCACCGCCGGTGCGGTCTCGGGTGCATCCGGCGAAAAAAGTAACCGTCCCCATCCGCCGCTTCCTTTTCGCTGGACCCATGGACCGGGCGGACGGCACAGTGCGGGCGATGGACTGGCTGCTCTATTTGCTGGTGGCGATTTTCTGGCCCGCGCCGGCGGCGCCGGCCGGGGCGGACCAAAGCGGCGTCACCATCGCGGTCGAGCCGCTGCGCGCCGACGCGCTCGGCCCGCTGCCGCCGGTGACGCCGGCGCGGGGCACCAATCCGCCGCTCGTCGTCATCGATCCCGGCCATGGCGGCCACGATCCGGGCGCCGCCTCGCCGTTCAGCGACCGCCCGGAGAAGGACATCACGCTCGCGCTCGGCCTCGCCATCCGCGACGCGCTCGCCGCCTCGGGGAGGGTTCGCGTCGCCATGACCCGCGACGACGACCGCTATCTGGTCCTGGAGGACCGCTACCGGATCGCGCGCCGGCTCGACGCCGATCTGTTCATCTCGATCCACGCCGACGCCGCGCCCGAGAATGACGCGGCGCGCGGCGCCACCATCTACACATTGTCGGAAGTCGCCTCGGACCGCGAGGCGGCCCTGCTCGCCCAGCGCCAGAATGCGTCCGACGCGATCGCCGGCGCCCGCCTCAGCCCCGATCCCAACGTCAACCTGATCCTGATCGATCTCGCCCAGCGCGAGAGCATGAACGTCGCGGCCGATTTCGCCCGCCTTCTTCACCGCGAGGCCGCCCCGGTCTTCCCCTTCCGCCCGCTCTGGCACCGCTTCGCCGCCTTCGTCGTGCTGAAGGCGCCCGACATTCCCTCGATCCTGTTCGAGAGCGGCTATCTCACCAACGAGACCGACACCGCCTACATCGCCTCGCCCCAGGGACGCCGAGAGATCGCCGAAGGCATGAAACGCGCGGTTGAAGCGCATTTCGCGCGGCGCATGCTGCCCCGCCGGGACTAGGAATTAGGGCAACCCCGCGCAACGCGTTGGTCGCCGTCTATGCCGCTCGCGTTCTCCCGAACATCGTCCGGTCGCCCCGGCCAGCAAGCAGGCCTCGAATCGAGATGTCCTCGTCGAGCTCTTCCCAATGAAGTCCACTCTGGCCGATCCGCACCTTGGCCCGTTGCGCCGGCGTGCCGTGAAACAGGCGAGGAAACCAGGCCAGTGGAATGCCGAGCGTGCGGCCATCGTCGAGCGCGACCCACATCTGGTCGTCGTCGAAACGAACCGAAGTGGCGCGGACCTCATGTCCTTCAGGAGAAATGCTCATCCCACGCCCTTTCAATCTCGTTTGACCGTTCCTCGACGATCTGGCTCAGCTTCGAGAGCGTGCGCGCGTCGAAGCCCTTATTGTACGCCACGTTGACCTCAGGATGAAGCCAGAACTTGGCGTCGATGCCGTCCTTGAACACATGAATGTGGACAGGCTTTGGCGGATCGCCCTCATTCGAGAAAAAGTGGAAGCGGTAACCGTTCCAACGGAAAACCAACGGCATCCGGATTCTCCCGGTCTGTGGCGTTGGCCCGCCCTGCCACCCTATGAACATACACCACGGCAAGTGCCAACCGCGCGATTGTTGGCGAAGCGCCGGGTTTGACCTGTCAGGCCCGGTCCGCATCGCGGATCGCGCCGTCGGGCGGCGATTGCAACTTGCGCGTTTCAGAGGCATCATCGGCCACCTCGGCGGGGGTAGGGATGGCGGATGTTTTCCTGAGCTACAAGCGCGAGGACCGTCCGCTCTGCGCGGCGATCCACGACGCTCTGACGGCGCTGCGTCTTTCGGTCTGGTTCGATGCGCGGCTCGAGCTGGGCGTGCGTTTCGACAAGGAAATCGAACGCGAGATCCACAAGGCGGCCGTGGTGCTGGTGCTGTGGTCGCCCCAGTCGGCGGACAGCGACTGGGTGCGCGAGGAGGCTCTGGTCGGGCGCGACCGCGACTGCCTCGTCTCGGCGCGCATCGCGCCGTGCCAATTGCCGATGGGCTTCAAGGCGGTCCAAACGGCCGACATTTTCGAAGGCACGCTGGACGGCGGGAACGAGGCCTGGCTCCAGATGGTCGAACGGATCGGCAAGATCGTCGGCCGGCCCGGGCTCGCCGATTTCGTGCGCTGCGAGCATGAAGGCGCCACCGAGCTCTGGCAGGCCTGGCTCGTCAACCATCGCGACGACCCGCTCATGCCCCGCGCGGTCGAGCTGCTCGCCGCCTCGGCGGGGCCGGATCTGCGCAAGCGGCTGGCGGACGAGAATGCGCGCAGGATCATGCTCGAAGGCCAGGTGGAGGAATATCGCGCCACCCAGGAAGGTCATACCAACCGGCTCAAGGAAACCGGCGCCGAGCTGGAGAAGCTGCGCCGCGAGCACACGCCGCCCACGACGCCGCCGGCCCAGCCTCCGCCGCCGCCGGCGGTGCCGGAATGGCAGCGGCAGGCGCAGGCGGAGGCCGCGCGGATCGCCGCGAACCCGGTCCCGCCGCCGCCGGCCCAGTCGACCCGGCCGACCCAGCCGACCGAGCCGCGTCAGCCGCCGCCGGCACGCGGCTGGTCCAGGGGAAACGGCCCCTGGCTCCTCATCATCGGCGCGAGCCTGCTGATCGCCGCGACCGCCTTGGTCCTCACCTCGCTGCGCCGCGGCACCGAACGGCCGGCGCCGGACCATGCCAGCGCCGCCTCCGCTCCGGCGCCGGTCGTCGACCAGGTGGAGCCCGCCGCGTCCGCGCCGGAGGCCCGGGGGCCCGCGCCGCCGGCGCCGGCCGGCGGCCGCGAGTATCAGCCGATCCCGTCGCTGGACGAGGAGGATTCGCGCGCCGCGCCGCCGCCGCAGCCGCCGCTCTTCCCCGATTCCTCATGGAGCCATGTCGCCACCGACACGATCGGCAATGTCTACGCCGTCCACGGGAGCGGCCAAAGTGACGGCTCCGCGCTCCATCAGCTCTGGGTCCGCGGCGATCACACGGCCGATCAATCGATCATGCACCGCTATTCGATGACGCTCTGGGCGTTCAACTGCGCCAACCGGACCTTCGCGCTCACCGGCCGCACCAATTATCATGCCGACGGCCGGGTCGACGGTCGCCCGCTGCCCAATCCGCGCGTGTCGCGCCCCGTGATCGCCGCTTTGGCCGCCGTCGCCTGCCGCTAGGCCGGCGCCCGCCGGCCCGCGCCGGGAGAGCTGAGGCTGGAGCTTCCCGGCGGCCACGAGCCTTTCGTTACCTTGTCCCCGTCCCCTCGATGGGGGGACTTCGGGGGCCGATCACGCTGCTTCGTGCCGGCTCCTCCGCGCCCCCCGCAGCGAACGCCTTCACCTGCCCGGGCGCATCGGCTAGACGAGCCTCGAATGACCAGCGAGCAGTCCACAGAGCGTATCGTCATCCGCCGCGGCGGCGGCCGTCTCGGCGGCATGCTCGGTCGCGCCGGCGGTTTTTTCCGCCCCATATTGGCGCCGGTCGCGGCGGTGCTCGGCGGCGTCATCGGCGCCGTCAAATGGCTGTGGCGGCGCTGGTGGGGCAAGGTGATCCTCGTCCTCCTCTCCTCGCCCTTCTTCCTCTATGCATTGCTCTGGGTGCTGTTCGCGCGCGATCTGCCCTCGGCCGAAAGCCTGCTCCATTACGAGCCGGCTTTGCCCAGCTACGTGCGCGACATCAACGGCGAGCCGGTGCAGAGCTTCGCCCGCGAGCGCCGCGTCCAGCTCGCCTATAACGAATTCCCGGCCCGTCTCATCAACGCCTTCCTCGCTGCCGAGGACCGCACCTTTTTCTCCCATGGCGGCCTCGATTATCCGGGCCTTGTCGGCGCGGTATGGGATTACGTCGCCAAGACCGGCAGCGGCGAGCGCGCCCGCGGCGGCTCGACCATCACCCAGCAGGTCGCCAAGATCTTCTTCACCGGCGATGAATATTCGATCGGCCGCAAGATCCGCGAGGCCTTTCTCGCCCGGCGCATCGAATCGACCCTGACCAAGGAGCAGATCCTCGAGCTCTACCTCAACCAGATCTTCCTGGGCCGGAACGCTTATGGCGTGCAGGCGGCGGCGCGCGCCTATTTCAACAAGGACGTCGGCCAGCTCACCCTCGCCGAATCCGCCTTCCTCGCAACCTTGCCCAAGAGCCCGTCCAATTACGACCCGGTCCGCAACCCGACCGCGGCGCTCCAGCGGCGCAATTTCGTGCTGAGCGAGATGCTCCGCAACGATTTCATCACCCAGGCCCAGCATGACGAGGCGGTCGCCCAGCCGCTGGTCACGGTGCGCGGCAGCCAGGACATCGTCCGCAATGTCGGCGGCTATTATATGCAGGAGGTCCGCCGCGTCCTCATCGACCGCTACGGCGAGAATGCGGCGCGCGGGCCGAACAGCGTCTATGGCGGCGGCCTGTGGATCCGCACCTCCTACGATCCGCGCATGCAGCAGGCCGCCGAGGCCGCTTTGCGCGACGGCCTCAGGCGCTACGAGAGCGGCCGCGGCTGGCGCGACCCGGGCCTTTCCATCGACATCAATGGCGACTGGCGCTCGCTGCTCGCGGCGGCGGCCCTTGGCCCGGGCTATCCGGCCTGGCGGGCGGCCGTGGTGCTGTCGCGCGAGCGCGCCAGCCTCACTCTGGGCTTCACCGACGGCAGCCTCGGCGTGCTCTACCCCTCGGGCGCGGCGATGCCGAAGCGCGGCACCGCCACCGCGGCCTTCAACGCGCTCCGGCCCGGCGCGGTGATTGCCGTCGAGCGCGAGGGTGGCGATGCCAGCAACATCTGGGGCCTGCGCTCGATCCCGGAGGTTTCGGGCGGGATGGTGGTCGAGGAGGTGGCGTCGGGCCGGATCCTCGCCATGCAGGGCGGCTTCGACGCGCGCGGCTCGCCGTTCAATCGCGCCACCCAGGCGCTGCGCCAGCCGGGCTCGACCTTCAAGCCGATCGTCTATTCCGCGGCGCTCGACGCGGGCATGACCCCGGCCTCGATCATCGTCGACGGCCCGTTCTGCGCCAACAACAAATGCTTCCGCAACTTTTCGGGTGGCTATGCCGGGCCGCAGACGATGCGCTGGGGCCTCGAGCAGTCGCGCAATTTGATGACCGTGCGCACCGCCAACCAGATCGGCATGGTCAACGTCATCCGCCGCGCCCGCCAGATGGGGGTCGGCGACTATTCCGCGACACCCTATCTGCCGATCGCGTTGGGCGCCGGCGACACCACGGTCGAGCGCATGGTCAATGCCTTCGCCACCTTCGCCAATCAGGGCCGGGCGCTGACTCCGACCGTGATCGACTATGTCCAGGACCGGCACGGCCGCGTCATCTGGCGCGCCGACACCCGCCCCTGCGAGGGCTGCAACGCACCCGACTGGAACGGCCGGCCGATGCCGCGGCCGCCCTTGCGCACCCGCCAGGTGGTCGATCCGATGACCGCTTATCAGGTCGTCCACATGCTCGAGGGCGTCGTCCAGCGTGGCACCGCCACCATATTGCGCGATCTCGGCCGGCCGTTGTTCGGCAAGACCGGGACCACCACCGGCCCGACCAACGTCTGGTTCGTCGGCGGCTCGCAGCAGATCGTCGCCGGGGTCTATATGGGCTTCGACCGGCCGCGCCCGATGGGCGGCTACGCCCAGGGCGGCACGCTCGCGGCGCCGATCTTCCGCCAGTTCGCGCGCGCGGCGTTCGAAGGCATGCCGGTCCTCCCCTTCCGCGCGCCGACGAATATCAGAATGGTCCGGATCGACCGCCGGTCCGGCCAGCGCGTCTACGGCGCCTGGCCGACCAGCGACCCGCGCGCGGCGATCATCTGGGAGGCGTTCAAGCCCGAAAGCGAGCCCCGGCGCGCGATCGAGCGGGCGGCGGTCGAAACCACGGTCCGGCGCGCCGCCCCCACCGCCGGCCCCGCCGCCGGCGACCGCAGGGACAGCGACTTCTTGCAAAGAGAGGGCGGGATTTACTAACTGCGTGAAATACGCCGTCATTCCAGCGGAAGCTGGAATCTCTCTTCCTTAAGGCAGTGAGACTCCAGCTTTCGCTGGAGTGACGATTTTGGAGATTCATCGATGCGCGCCGAAGCGCAAGCCCATGTCGACCAGATCGGATCCGCCCTCGATCTCCTGCGCCGGTTCCTCGATTGGGACCGCGCGCTGAAGCGGCTGGCCGAGCTCGACGCACAGGTCGAGGACCCGAAATTGTGGGACGACCCCAAGGCGGCGCAGGTGGTGATGCGCGAGCGCCGGCGCCTCGACGAGGCGATCGCCGCGACCCGGGCGATCGAGAAGGAGCTCGCCGACACCGCCGAGCTGATGCAGATGGCCGAGGCCGAGGGCGACGGCGCGATGGTCGACGACGCGGTCGCCGCTTTGGCCGAGCTCGCCGAGCGCGCCGAGCGCGACAAGGTCGCCGCTTTGCTCGCCGGCGAGGCCGACGCCAACGACACCTATATCGAGGTCAATGCCGGCGCCGGCGGCACCGAGAGCCAGGACTGGGCCGAGATGCTCCAGCGCATGTACACGCGCTGGGCCGAGCGCCACGGCATGAAGGTCGAGATGGTCGACTATCATGCCGGCGAGCAGGCCGGGATCAAGTCGGCGACCCTGATGATCAAGGGCGAGAACGCTTATGGCTATGCCAAGACCGAGAGCGGCGTCCACCGCCTGGTCCGGATCAGCCCCTATGATTCGAACGCCCGGCGCCACACCAGCTTCTCGAGCGTCTGGGTCTATCCGGTGGTCGACGAGAATATCGACATCGAGGTCGTCGAGAGCGAGCTCAGGATCGACACCTACCGCGCCAGCGGCGCCGGCGGCCAGCATATCAACACCACCGACAGCGCGGTCCGCATCACCCATTTGCCGACTGGCATCGTCGTCCAGTGCCAGAACCAGCGCTCGCAGCACAAGAACCGCGCCGAGGCGATGAACCAGCTCAAGGCCAAGCTCTACGAGGCCGAGCTGCAGAAGCGCGAGGCCGAGGCGAACGCGACCGCGGCCAGCAAGACCGACATCGGCTGGGGCCACCAGATCCGCTCCTACGTGCTCCAGCCCTATCAGCTGGTTAAGGACCTCAGGACGGGCGTCACCTCAACCTCGCCGTCCGACGTGCTCGACGGCGATCTCGACCGCTTCATGGCCGCCGCTTTGTCGCAGCGCGTCACCGGCGAGAAGATCGAGGTCGAAGATGTCGACTAGGGCGCCTCTCGCGATCACGATGACTCGTCACCCCGGACTTGATCCGGGGTCCACCTTCTCTCGCAGCAGGGGAGAAGATGGATGCCGGATCAAGTCTGGCATGACGAAAAAAATGATCTGGCGTGATTGCCTCCGCTCCAGGGCGCCTCTCGCGGCGCTGCTGCTGCTCGCCGGCTGCGGGAGCGGCGCCGGCAACAACCAGGCGTCGCCCTTTCCCGAGCCGCACCGGCCGGTCGCGCCGATCTCCTCGCGCTACCTGAACGAGGATGCGCGCGAGAGCGTCGGCGAGTTCGAGACGGTCGCCCGCCTGGCCGAGGTCGCCCCGCGCATGTCGGTCGCCGATATCGGCGCCGGCGGCGGCTATTATACGGTGCGGCTGTCGCCGATGGTCGGCGCCAAGGGCCGGGTGCTGGCCGAGGACATCGTCCCCGAAACGATCCGCGCGCTCGGCCAGCGCATCCAGCGCGAGCGGCTCGACAATGTCGCGATCCGCCTCGGCCAGCCCAACGACCCGCAATTGCCGGCCGGCTCGTTCGACCGCATCTTCATGATCCACATGTATCACGAGATCGCGCGGCCCTCCGAGTTCCTGTGGAACCTCAGGCCCGCGCTCAAGGGCAATGGCCGGATCATCGTCGTCGACGCCGACCGGCCGACCAGCCAGCACGGCACCCCGCAGCGCCTGCTCGTCTGCGAGTTCAACGCGATCGGCTATGCGCTGACCCGGTTCGAGCGGCTGCCCGACAGCGAATCCTATTTCGCCCAGTTCGAGCCCCGCGGGCCCCGGCCCGAGCCCGCCAACATCCCGAGCTGCAACCCCTGACCTAAAGGCCGATTGCGACGCCCCTCAGTCGTCACCCGGACTTGATCCGGGGTCCACCTTCTTACGCGTGGATCGAAAGGAAGGTGGATGCCGGATCAAGTCCGGCATGACGGTTGTTAAAGCAGCCCCAGCGCCCGGAAGCTTCGACATTCCCCGCCGGCGAAAATAAGGTGATCGTAAAGAACGATGCCGAGATTGGCCGCGGTCTGCGCGAGCCGGCGCGTCGCCGCGACGTCGGCCCGGCTCGGCATGGGATCGCCGCTCGGATGGTTGTGCGCGACAATCAGGCCGGCCGCTTGGTGGTTCAGCGCGGCCCTGAAGATCGCGGCCATGGGCAGGACGATCGCATCGCGCCCGGCCTCGCGATGCGCGGCGACGGCGATGACCCGCCGGCCGTCGTCCAGATAGAGCAAGGCGAGCGTCTCGCCGCCCGGATCGGCGAAGAGCGGGGCGAGCAGATCGGCCGCATCTCGGGCGGTGGCGACGACCATGGCCGCCATCATGCCACGACAAGGCCGCCGCCGGTGCCGAACCGCGTCCGTTCCGGTCTCCATTTTGGATTGGAATCACCGGCCCGGACTCGCCATAGCTTGGCCGATGCAGCCCTATCTCGACCTCATGAAGCGGATCCTCGACGACGGAGTCGAGCAGAAGGACCGGACCGGGACCGGGACGCTTTCGGTGTTCGGCCACCAGATGCGTTTCGACCTTGCGCAAGGCTTTCCCCTGCTCACCACCAAGAAGCTCCACATCCGCTCGATCCTGATCGAATTGCTCTGGTTCCTCAGGGGCGCCACCAATGTCGGCTGGCTCAGGGACAACAAGGTCAGCATCTGGGACGAATGGGCCGACGAGGCCGGCGACCTCGGCCCGGTTTACGGCAAGCAATGGCGGCGCTGGGCGGCGGGCGACGGCCGCGAGATCGACCAGATCGCCGGCCTGATCGAGACGATCAAGCGCGATCCCGGCTCGCGGCGGCAGATCGTCACGGCCTGGAATCCGGGCGACATCGGCAGGATGGCGCTGCCGCCCTGCCATCTCATGTTCCAGACCTATGTCGCGGGCGGCCGGCTCTCGCTGCAAATGTACCAGAGAAGCGCCGACGTCTTCCTCGGCGTCCCCTTCAACGTCGCCAGCTACGCGCTCCTCACCCACATGCTCGCCCAGATATGCGGGCTCGAGCCGGGCGACTTCGTCTGGACGGGCGGCGACTGCCACCTTTATTCCAACCATCTCGACCAGGCCCGCGAGCAGCTGCGCCGCGACCCAAGGCCGCTGCCCAAGCTCACCTTGCTCCGCCGCCCCGCCAGCATCGACGACTACCGCTTCGAGGATTTCGAGATTTCGGGCTACGACCCGCACCCGCACATCAAGGCGGCGGTGGCGGTATGAGGGGACGCGCGCATCAGGATCCTCCCCGTTCCGGGGAGGATTTCCGTGTCCGGCACGCTCCCTTGACCGACATCACCCTCATCGTAGCGCGCGCCGACAACGGCGTGATCGGCAAGGATGGCGGGATGCCCTGGCACATCAGCGAGGATCTGAAGCGCTTCAAGCGGCTGACGATGGGCACGGTCATGATCATGGGCCGCCGGACATTCGAGAGCCTTCCGCGCCTGCTGCCCGGCCGCCGCCATATCGTGCTGACCCGCGACCGCGCCTGGGCTGCCGAGGGCGCCGAAACCGCGCAGAACGTCGAGGAGGCGCTGGCGCTGGCCGGCGACGCGCCGGTCTCCGTGCTCGGCGGCGCCGACATTTTCACACTGTTCGAAGCGCGCGCGACGGCGGTCGAGCTGACCGAGGTCAAAGGCGCGCCCGACGGCGACACGATCCTGCCGCCCTTCGACCCGGCGCGCTGGCGCGAAGCCGCGCGCGAGGATCGCGACGGCTACAGCTTCGTCCGGCTCGAACGGGCTTCCCCTTAGGACATTTGCCGGATCGTCACCCTGAACTTGGTTCAGGGTCCAGGTCTTCGCCCGCGCTGCCGCGCGACGCCGGATGCTGGAACAACCCTGAAACAAGTTCAGGGCGGCATGACGGCGGAGGCTCGTTGTCCCAACCCCGGTTGTTACCTATAGGCCTTGCCATGAAGCGCCTGGACGGGGGCTCGGCGGTTCCGGACGCATTTCGCGGCGGCATCGTTGCGCTCGGCAATTTCGACGGATTTCACAAGGGGCACCAGGCGGTGGTGGGCCGCGCCGTGTCGCGCGCCCGCGCGGAGGGGCGGCCGGCTTTGGTCGCGACCTTCGATCCGCATCCGGTCCGCTTCTTCAAGCCGGACCTGCCGCCCTTCCGCCTCACCACCTTGGACCAGCGCGAGCGCCTGTTCGCCGAGGCCGGCGCCGATGCGATGCTGGTCTACCATTTCGGGGCCGAGCTCGCCTCGGTCACCGCGCCCGATTTCGTCGCCGACTATCTGGTCAGCCGCGCCGGCGCCGCGGGCGTCGTCACCGGCGAGGATTTCACCTTCGGCCGCGGCCGCGGCGGCAATGTCGAGGTGCTGAAACTGCTCGGCCAGGCGAACCGGCTCTCGGTCGACGCCGTGGCGCCGGTCGACGAGGATGGCGAGCCGGTTTCGTCGAGCCGGATCCGCGACGCGCTCGAGGCGGGCGATTGCGCCACCGCCACCCGCCTGCTCACCCGCCCGTTCGCGATCGAAAGCGTGGTCGAGCATGGCGACAAGAGGGGGCGCGCGCTCGGCTACCCGACCGCCAACATGCCGCTCGGCCCGTACCAGCGCCCCCGCTTCGGCGTCTATGCGGTGCGGGGGCAACTCCCGGACGGCACCCCACTCGACGGCGTCGCCAATCTCGGCACCCGGCCGATGTTCGATCCGCCCAAAGAGCTGCTCGAACCCTATTTCTTCGATTTCGACGGCGATCTCTACGGCCAAAAGCTCGAGGTCGCGCTGATCGCCTTCGTGCGCGACGAGTGGACGTTCGAGGATTTGGATGCGCTCAAGGCTCAGATCGCGGTTGATTGCGAGCGCGCCCGCGCGGCGCTTGCAGCATGACCGAGATCCCGACGCTTCACACCCGGCGCCTGATCCTGCGCGGGCAGCGGCCGGACGACACCGAGCCGCTGATGGCCGCCTTCGCCGACGACCGTTTTTCCCGCTTCATCACTCGCGAGAAGCGCGGCCTCGACCGGGTCGAGGCCTGGCGGCTGGTCGCGCTGGTCGCCGGCAGCTGGCCGGCGATGGGCTACGGCCAGTGGATCGCCGAGGAGCGCGCGACCGGGCGCGCTGTCGGCCGGCTCGGTCCCTGGGCGCCGGAGGGCTGGCCGGATTTCGAGATCGGCTGGTCGATCTTCCCGGGCCACCAGGGCAAGGGCTATGCGGTCGAGGGCGCCGCGGCGGCGATCGTCTGGGCGCACGAGGCGCTCGGCCGCGACCATGTCATCCACCTGATCGACCCGGCCAATGCGGCCAGCGCCCGGGTCGCCGCAAGGCTCGGCGCCAGCAAGACCGGCCGCTGGATGGTGCCGACCGGCGAAGAGATACCCGTCTGGACAACGCGCTGGAAAAACTTCAAGGAAACAGCCGCTTACAAGAATCATCTGACGGCGGGGCATGACCAAATCTAAATATTCGCTGATCGCGCTGGCGTTCGCCTGCGTGGTGCTCACGCTTCTGAACGCCTCCTGGCTCGCCGGGAAGCCCGAAGGGGCGCTGGTGCTGATCGCCCATCGCGGCGTCATCCAGCCGACCGACCGGGCCGCCGCGGGCGACGGCTGCGACGCGCGCCATGTCGTCGCCGGACGGAGCAGCAATCTGATCGAGAATTCGGCCGGATCGATGCAGAATGCAATCTTCCACGGCGCCGGCGGTCTGATGCTCGACGTCCAGGCCAGCGCCGACGGCCGCGCCATGATCTTCCGCGACCGCAATCTCGAATGCCGGACCAACGGCACGGGGGCGCTCGCCCAGCGCGATGCCGCCTATCTGCAGTCGCTCGACATCGGCCATGGCTACAGTGCCGACGGTGGCCGAACCTTCCCACTGCGCGGCAACGGCGTCGGCGGCATGCCGACCGCCGAGGACGTGCTCCAGGCCTTCCCGCGCGCCGTGCTGATCTTCGACCTCGCCGACGCCCGCGCCGCCGACGCAACCGTCGCCGCCTTCGCCCGCGCCGGCGTGGCGATCGGCGCCAGTCACGGCTTCGCCGGCCCGCCCGAGGCGCTGGCCCGGCTGCGCCGGCTGACCCCGGCCGGCTGGACCGTCGACCCGCAGGCGAGCGAGGCCTGCCTCTCCGGCTACCGGCTCTCGGGCTGGCTCGGCATCGTGCCCGGGAATTGCAGCGGCGCCACCCTCATCCTCCCGCGCGGCGGCGGCTGGACGCTCTGGGGCTGGCCCTACCGATTCCACGCCCGCATGACCGGCGCCGGCGCGCGCATGCTGGTGACCGGCGACAGGGAAGAAGGCGGCCCGCTCGCCGGCCTTACCGAGCCCGAGCAATTGGGCGAAGTCCCGCACGATTATACCGGCCTCCTCCTCATCGAGGACATGCGCAACGTCGGACGGGCGCTGGTGCGCTGAGCCATGGGGACACGTACTTTTCGGCCGAAAAGTACGTGTCCCCTCTTTTCCGCACAAAGGAAGGTAGACCCCGGATCAAGTCCGGGGTGACGGATGGGTTTGCAATCCCGCCCTTCCCCGCTAAGCCCGCCGCCAATGTCCGAAAAACCAGATTACAGAGCGACCGTCTTCCTGCCGAAGACGGACTTCCCGATGAAGGCCGGCCTTGCGAGCAAGGAGCCGGCGATCCTCGCGCGCTGGGCGGAAGAGGGGCTCTACCAGCAGATCCGCGCGGCCCGGGCCGGACGCGAGCGCTTCATCCTCCACGACGGCCCGCCTTATGCCAATGGCGACATCCATATCGGCCATGCGATGATGAAGTCGATCAAGGACTTCATCCTCCGCTCGCAGTCGCTGATGGGCAAGGACGCGCCGTTCATCCCCGGCTGGGACTGTCACGGCCTGCCGATCGAGTGGAAGATCGAGGAGCAGTATCGCAAGAAGAAGCTCGACAAGGACCAGGTGCCGCCGCGCGAGTTCCGCGCCGAATGCCGGGCCTATGCCGAGCATTGGATCCAGGTGCAGCGCGAGCAGTTCATCCGGCTCGGCATCACCGGCGACTGGGACAATCCCTATCGGACGATGGATTTCACCTCCGAGGCGAAGATCTGCGAGGAGTTCCTGAAGCTCGCCGAGGCGGGCCGCATCTATCGCGGCGCCAAGCCGGTGATGTGGTCGCCGGTCGAGAAGACCGCGCTCGCCGAGGCCGAGATCGAATATGAGGAGATCGTCTCCACCCAGATCGACGTCGGCTTCGAGATCATGGAGAGCCCGATCCCGGAGCTGGTCGGCGCTTATGCGGTGGCCTGGACGACGACGCCCTGGACGATCCCGACCAACCGGGCGGTCGCCTACAATCCCGTCGTGGAATATGAAGTCGTCACCTTCGGGGTAGGCCTCACCGACAGTGATGATGTGACGGCCCTTAATGAAATCACGGAGTTCTGGCGCTCTCGAAAGCTACTTCTGGCGCGGGAATTGGTCGAAGCGACGGCCGCCCGTGTCAGTGCGGCATTGAGCGCGCAGTACGGGAGTCAACTTCGCATCTTTCCCTTGGATCGAACCCCGATCGCAGGGAGGGAACTCGAAAGCGCTATTGCCCGCCATCCGATGCACCATCTCGGCGGCTTCTTCGCCGAGCCGCGGCCGTTCCTGCCCGCCGAGCATGTCACCACCGAGGCCGGCACCGGCCTCGTCCATATGGCGCCGGACCATGGCGAGGAGGATTTCCTGGTCTGCAAGGCGGCGGGGATCGATCCGGTGTTCGCGGTCACCGGCGACGGCAAATATCGCGAGGACTGGCTCTGGCTCGGCGGCCAGGGCTCGGTGATCAACAACAGGTTCAACGCTCCGGACGGCCCGATCTGCTCGGACCTGCGCGAGGCCGGCGGCCTGCTTTCGGCCAGCGCGGATTTCAAGCATAGCTATCCGCACAGCTGGCGCTCCAAGGCCAAGGTCATCTACCGCTGCACCCCGCAATGGTTCATCCCCATGGATCGCGGCGAGCCCGGCCTGCGCGAGACCGCGCTCAAGGCGATCGACGACACCCGCTGGGTGCCGGAGAAATCGAAGAACCGGATGCGCGCGATGGTCGAGGGGCGGCCCGACTGGGTGCTCAGCCGCCAGCGCGCCTGGGGCGTGCCGATCGCGCTCTACCTCAACCGGAAGACCGGCGACTATCTCAAGGACCCGGTGGTCAACAGCCGAATCCTCCACGCCTTCCACCAAGGCGGCGCCGACGCCTGGTTCGGGGCGGACCATCAGGCCATGCTCGGCAACGGCTACAGCCTAGAAGATTACGAGCCGGTCACCGACATCCTCGACGTCTGGTTCGATTCGGGCTCCACCCACGCCTTCGTGGTCGAGGCGCGCTACGGGCCCGACGTCCGCGCCGACCTCTATTGCGAAGGGTCGGACCAGCATCGCGGCTGGTTCCAATCCTCTCTGCTCGAAAGCAGCGCCACCCGCGGCCGCGCCCCGTTCGGGGCCGTGCTCACCCACGGCTTCGCGCTCGACCAGGACGGGCGCAAGATGTCGAAGAGCATCGGCAATACCGTCGACCCGCTCGCCATCATCCGCGACAGCGGCGCCGACATATTGCGGCTCTGGGTCGCCTCGACCGATTATTTCGAGGACGTCAGGATCGGCAAGGAGATCCTGGCCGGGACCTCGGACGCCTATCGCAAGCTCAGGAACACCTTCCGCTATCTGCTGGGCGCGCTCGACGGCTTTTCCGAGGGCGAGGCCGTGCGGCCCGCCGAAATGCCCGAGCTCGAACGCTGGGTGCTGCACCGCCTCGCCACCATCGACTCCGAATTGCGGGAGGCGGCGGAGGGCTTCGACTTCAATCGCTACACGCGGCTGCTCACCGCCTTCGCCAATGAGGACCTCTCGGCCTTCTTCTTCGACATCCGCAAGGACAGCCTCTATTGCGACGCGCCGGACGCGCCCAAGCGCCGCGCCTACCGGACCGTGCTCGACATTACCTTCCAGGCGCTGGTCCGCTGGCTCTCGCCCGTGCTCTGCTTCACCACCGAGGAGGTCTGGCAGACCCGCTATCCGGACGCCGGCTCGGTCCACCTGCTCGAATGGCCCGAAATCGACGCCGGCTGGCGCGACGAGGCGCTCGCCGCGAAATGGGCGCTGATCCGCGCCACCCGCGAGCGAGTCACCGAGAGCATCGAGCCGCTGCGCCGCGACAAGGTCATCCGCTCCAGCCTCGAGGCCAGGATCGCCTATCCCGATCTGGAACTGGGCCTGGCCGAGGAGTCGCTTTCCGATCTTGCCGAAATCTACATCGTGTCCGAAGTCGTTGCGGGCGAGAATGAGGGGATTGAGGTGACCAAGTCGGACTATCACAAATGCGGCCGCTGCTGGCGGCTGCTGCCCGAGGTCGGGGAAGACGGCGATCTGTGCGCGCGCTGCGAGGGGGTGGTGAATGGGTGACCTCGAGCAGGGCGGGGCCCGGCCCGCGGCGGCGGCGCCCGCCGGCCTGCAGCTCAGGCGCAACCGCTCGCGCGCCTTGTTCCTGGCCTTCGCGATCCTGGTCGTCGACCAGGCGCTCAAATGGGTGGTGACCTATCCCCTGAACCTCAAGGGCCAGCCGGAATGGACGATGCACATCCTGTCCTTCTTCAACCTGCGCTGGGTCGAGAATAACGGCGTCTCGTTGGGCCTGCTCTCGGCCGATAATGAATGGGGTCGCTGGCTTCTCGTCGGCCTGACCGCGGCGATCGCCATCTTCGTCGCGCTGTGGCTGTGGAAGGAGCGCAAGCGCACCGATTCGGTGGCGCTGGCGATGGTGCTCGGCGGCGCGCTCGGCAACATCCTCGATCGGGTGCGGCTCGGCTATGTGGTCGATTATGCCGATCTCCATTTCGGCGAATGGCGGCCCTTTCTGGTGTTCAACGTGGCCGACGCCGCGATTACCATCGGCGTGCTGCTTTTGCTTGTGCGCGCGCTCCTGATGCGCGATGGCAAGGCGCCGAAGAAGGAAGTCTGATTATGCGTATCGCTCCGTTCGCCCTGGCCGCCTCGGCCGCTCTCATTCTCCCGGGATGCGCCACCGGCGCTTTCGGCGGCGGCCGCGGCCCCGACGAGTTCGCGGTCGCGCGCAACGCGCCTCTGGTGGTGCCGCCCGATTTCGCGATGACGCCGCCCCGGCCCGGCGAAGCCGACCAGGGCACGACCGATCCGCGCGCGCAGGCGCTCCAGGCCCTGTTCGGCGGCCCGCAGCCGCGCAGCGCGGTCGAGAACAGCCTCCTGCAGGTCGTCCATGCCGAGCGCGCGGCGCTTGGCGCCCGCTCGGTCGCCGGCGACCCGCAGACCATCGTCGTCAGCCGCGGCACGCTCGTCCAGACCATGCTCCAGCTGCCCCCGGGCGACGGCCAGGAAGCCTCGGTCAGCGTTCCCAACTAGAGCAAGTTGCGCAAAACCTGAAACGTCACCCCGGGCCTGACCCGGGGTCCACCTTCTTTCGGATCCGGACAAGAAGGTGGATGCCGGATCAAGTCCGGCATGACGAGGCTGATTTAGCGCACGATGTCTGGAAAGGCGCCGTTAGCGCTTCCTTAGCCTCGCCGCTCTAGCTTCGGCGCGATGACGCACCAGGCGCCGCCCTCTCCCGCTTGCGCCGGGCCCGATCCCGGCCGCCAGGTCGCGCAGCTGCGCGAGGCGCTGCGGCTGGTCGAGCGGATCGCGGGCGAGCGGGCGCCGCACGATCACGGCCTCGACGAGGCGGCGCGCATCTCAAGCGCCTATGACATCGCCTTGCCGGTGGTGCAGCGCCGCTTCGAGGCGCTCGCGCAGGAGACCGCTCTGTGGGCGGCCGCTGGCGTCGAGGCTTTGCTCGCCGCCGGCGCCGCCGATCCGCCCCGCGCCGCCGCCGCCCGCCTCGCCCGCCGCCTCGATTGCGCGCTCAGCGAGATGGCGGCGCTTCTGCGCTAGACCGGAATCCGGTCACATCGGCCCACCTCGTCATGTCGGACTTGATCCGGCATCCACCTTCTTGTCGTAAGGCCGCGGCAGAAGGTGGACTCCGGGTCAGGCCCGGGGTGACGATTCAATGTGATCGCCAGCCGCCTTGCCAGACCATTCCTTCACCCTGACGTCGCGCTGCGGATAGGGCACGGCGATATTATTGGCGCGGAACAGCTCGAGCACCCGGTTCAGGATCTCCGAGCGGACGCTGCCGAGGCCCGCCTCGGGGTCGCTGATCCAGACCCGGATCTCATGGTCGATCGCGCTCTCGGCGAAGGCGGTCATCCACACCGCCGGCTTGGGCGCGGCGAGCACGCGCGGCGAGGCGTTGGCCGCCTCCAGCATCAGATTGTGGGCGAGCTTGACGTCGCAATCATAGCCGACGCTGATCGGGATCGATATCCGGACGTCCTTGGTCGAATAGGACCAGTTGACGACCTCCTGGGTCATCAGGAGCTCGTTGGGGATCAGATATTCCTTGCCGTCGCGAGTGACGATCGAGACCGCGCGCACGCCGATCTTGTTGACCGAGCCGAAGCTCTCGCCGACCGAGATGACGTCGCCCGGCTTGATCGAGCGGTCCATGAGCAGGATGATGCCGGCAAAGAGGTTGCCGACCGTCTTCTGGAGGCCGAAGCCGACGGCGAGCCCGAGCGCGCCCGAGAACACCGCCAGCGCGGTGAGGTCGATCCCGGCCAGGTCGATGCCGACGAAGAAGGCGATCACGACGATGACGATCGCGGCGAGCTTCTGGGCGAGCACCTGCTGGGTCGGATCGAGGCCGCGGCTGCGCCGCACCGCCTGGCCGGTCAGCCGGATGGCGAGCCGTACCACGGCGTAGAGCAGCAGCAGGCCGACGCCGACCTGGACCAAAGCCAGCACGGTGATCCGCCGGCTGCCCAGCGAGAAGCCGGTCCGGTCGAGCGCGGCGCCGAGCGGCGCCAGGCCGCCGACGGCGTCGGCGAGCAAGGCGGCGAAGGCGAGAGCGGCGAGCAGCCAGGCGAGCCAGCGCGACAGGCCGAGGCCACGCGCGATGCTCCGGGCCAGCATGGCCGTGGCCGCCGCGCCGACGATGCCGAGACTCCAGAGCGCGAGCGGCGGCCAGGCCTGCACCCTGAGCGCGATCGCGACGCCAAGCGCGACAACGGCGTAGCGGACCATGGAGCAGGCCCGCTTCTTCAGCTCCTCGCCGCGCGCGCCCGGCGTGCGATCCCACAGGCTGGCGAGCCACGGGCCGATGAAGCGGCCAACCAGCCAGGCAGCAAGGACGAGGCCGGCGCCGATGCCGAGCGCGGCGGCGGCGGCCGGATAATCCGGCGATTCCGGGGTCGGCAGGCCCAGGGCTCCGGCGAGGCCCCTCACCCGCCGTCTCCGTAGCGCGCGAGGCCTGCTTCGAGATCGGCGATCAGATCGTCCGCATCCTCGAGGCCGACATGGAGCCGGACGAGCGGCCCCTCCAGATCGGGGCGGGACGCGGTGCGCAGCGGGTCGGCGGGGAGCGCCAGGCTTTCGAAGCCGCCCCAGCTATAGCCGAGGCCGAACAGCTCCAGCCCCTCGACCAGCCGGGTTCGCGCCGAATCGTCGCCGCCGTTCAGCACGACGGAGAAAAGCCCGGTGGCGCCGGTGAAGTCGCGCGCCCAGATTTCGTGGCCGGGGCAATCGGGCAAGGCCGGGTGAAGGACGCGCGCGATTTGCGGCTGCGCCTTCAGCCAATAGGCGATCTTCAGCGCGCTCTCCTGATGCCGCGCGAGCCGGACGCCGAGCGTTCTCAGCCCCCTCAGCGCCAGCCAGGCATCGTCCGGCCCGGCGGTCTGGCCGAGCACGCGCCGAGTCCGCTCCAGCCGCTCCGCATAGGCCTTGGTGACCGTGACCGAGCCGAGCATGAGATCGGAATGGCCGCTAATATATTTGGTGCAGGCGAGAATCGACAGGTCGATGCCGGCGGCGATGGCGGGAAAATAAAGCGGCGTCGCCCAGGTATTGTCGAGCAATGTGACGAGCCCCTTCGCCTTCGCCGCCTCGCAAATGCCGGGCACGTCCTGGACCTCGAACGTGTGCGTGCCGGGGCTTTCCATGAAGACGGCGCGCGTCCGCTCGCCGATCAAGGCCTCGATGCCGCGCCCGACCATCGGATCGTAATAGCGCGTGGTCACGCCGAAGCGCTTCAGCGCTGTGTCGCACAACGCCCGGGTCCGCCCGTAGGCGCTGTCGACCATCAGCAATTCGTCGCCCGCCGCGAGCACCGACAGCAAAGCCCCCGCCACCGCCGCCGACCCCGACGGGTAGAGCCGGGTCAGCGCCGCGCCGGGCTCCATCTCGGTCAGCGCCTCGCACAGGGCCCAGGTCGTCGGCGTGCCGTTGCGGCCGTAATGGAGGAGGCCGTCCTGCGGCGGATTGGCCGCCTTCATCTCGGCGACGCTGTCGAAGAGGATCGTCGACGCCCGCCAGACCGCCGGATTGACCAGCCCCTGCGTCCATTCCCTGCGCCGCCCGGCCTCGACCAGCAATGTCTCGGGCTTGCGCTTCTTGCTCATGCCACGGCGCCCGTCGCCTTGGGCGTGGCGGGATCGGCCCCCCATTCGGACCAGCTGCCGTCGTAGAGCCGGACGTCCTCCTTGCCGAGCAGATGCGCGCCGAACAGGATCACCGCCGCCGTCACCCCCGAGCCGCAGGTCGTCACCATCGGCCGGGCGAGATCGACCCCGGCCGCGTCGAAGACGGCGTGCAGATCGTCGCCTTGCTTCCAGCTGTTGTCGGCGTTGAAGAAGTCGCTCTGCGGCGCGTTGCGCGATCCCGGAAGATGGCCGACCGCGACGCCCGGGCGCGGGTCGGGCGCCTCGCCCGCGAACCGCCCGGCCGGGCGCGCGTCGACGAGATCGTGGCCGGACAACGCCAGCACCTGCGCCTTGTCGACGACCGCATCGGCGTCGAACAAGGGCGTGAAATGGCCGTGGCGCCGGGGCTGCGTCCCGCTTTCGAGCGGCCGCCCTTCCGCCGTCCATTTCTCCAGGCCGCCGTCGAGCAAGGAGACCCGATGCGCCCCGAAGATCCTGAGCATCCACCACACCCGCGCCGCGCTGTGCAGCGGGCTGTTGTCGTAGACGATGAAGCGATTGCCGTCGCCGAGCCCGAGCGACTGCATCCGGCTGGCGAATTTGTGCGGCTGCGGCAGCATGTGCGGCAGCGGGCTGTCGCGGTCCGACACCTCCTCGATGTCGAAGAAGACCGCGCCGGGGATATGCGCCGCCTCATGCTCGGCCCGCGCGTTGCGGCCCGTGCCTGGCAGAAAGGCGGTCGCATCGATCACCCTGAGGTCCGGCGCGCCAAGCTCGGCGTCCAGCCAGTCCGTGGTCACGAGCGAGTCCATGGCCTTCCCCTACCCCGCCCTCCCGCGAAGGTGAAGGTTGGACCCCGGTCAAACTCTCGTCATTCCAGCGAAAGCTGGAATCTCCCTTCTTCAAAGCGCTGGAAGGAAAAGAGATTCCAGCTTGCGCTGGAATGACGATTCAATGGACTCGAACCGTTTCTAGAGAATCCCCGGAAAGGCGCCGCCGTCAATCAGCAGGCTCTGGCCTGTGATATAGCCTGCCCCGGCCGAGCAGAGAAAGGCGCAAGCCGCGCCGAACTCTGCCGGATCGCCGAGCCGCTTGGCAGGGATGCCGCGCTCGCGCTCGGCGCGGATCTCCGCGGGGTCGCGCCCGGTCCGCTGCGCCTGCGCGGCGACGAAGGAGGCGATGCGGTCGGTGTCGAAAGAGCCGGGCAGAAGGTTGTTGATGGTGACGTTGGCATGGGCGACCTGGCGGGCGACGCCGCCGAGAAAGCCAGTCAGCCCCGCCCGCGCCCCGCTTGACAGATCGAGCCCGGCGATCGGCATCTTCACCGAGCCCGAGGTGATGTTGACGATCCGCCCGAAGCGCCGCTCCACCATGGAGTCGATCACCGCCTGGATGAGCGCGATCGGCGCGATCATGTTCGCCTCGAGCCCGGCGATCATCGCGTCATGATCCACTTGGCGGAAATCGCGCGGCGGCGGCCCGCCATTGTTGTTGACGAGGATGTCGACCTCCGGGAAGGCGCCGAGCAAAGCCGCGCGGCCCTCGGACGTCGACATGTCGCCGACGATGGCGATCACCTCGGCCCCGGTCTCGGCCGCGATCTCGCCGCGCACCGTCTCCAGCGCTTCCGCGTCGCGCCCGTTGATCGCGACCCGCGCCCCGGCCCGCGCCAGCTCGATGGCGCAGGCGCGGCCCAGCCCCTTGCTCGACGCGCAGACGATCGCATTCCTGCCCTTGATGCCGAGGTCCATCAGCCGCTCACCCTTTCCAGCACGCCGAGCCTGGCGAGTACGTCCAGATATTCCGCCACCTCCTCGATCGGCGCCGCGCCGATCGTGGCGAGCAAGGCGTCCCTGATCTCGCCGACGCTGCGGCGCCCGTCGACCAGGTTCAGCGCCTCATAGCCGAAGCTCGCCGTCTGCCCCTCGGGTTCGCGCGCCAGCAGGCGCGGCCGGGTCAGGCCCGCTTGGGCGAGCCGGTCGTCGAACCAGCTGTAGCCGAAGCCGTTCATCGGCCCCTCGTTGCGCACGCGACGGTAGACCGGGCCGGACGGACGCGCCGAGCTCGGTGCCGAAAACAGCGTGTCGTAGAGCAGTCGCGCATCCTCGCGGAATGCCGGGGGGACCGGCCCGATGCGTTCGAGCGAGTCGATCAGCTGCTCCTCGAACCGACGGTGATGGCGCATCAGCTGGGCGAAATCATCGTTGCTGAGGCCGTCGCGCCGGAGCCGGGCGATGCGCCGCATGGCGGTGGCCGCGTTCTCCAGAGTCTGACCCGCCATGGCGATCCGCATGTCCGGGAAATCGGCGGGCGTCATCCGCGCCAGATAATAGCCCGACGCCGCGGCGATGAAGATGGCGCGGCGCATCTTGGTCGGATCGAGATTGCCGGGAAGATCGCGCTGGGTGTGGATGTAGCGGTCGGGCCAATCGGCGATGTAGATGACCGGCACGCGGAAGCTTCCTTCCGACCAGACCTCATGGTCGCTGCCCTGCTCGAAGCCGCCGATCACCGCCTGGAGCGCACGCCGGTCGCCGTCCGGCTCGACGAGCGGAAAGGGCGCCGCGCCGGTATCGGCGAAGAGAAGAGACTGGTCGTTGACCCAATGCGCGAAGGCGAAGCCGACGTCGGAGACGAAGCTCGGCAGGCTGGGCGGCGAGCCGCGCACGCGCAGCACCGACTTGGTGATCTCGCTATTGCCGCCGATCATGTCGAGATGGACGGTGGCCAGCGTCCTTCGCGCGAACTCCGGCCGCGCGTTGAGCAAGGCGATCGTCGCCTCGATCTCCGCCGGCCAGAGGAAGCGGATCGTGCGCTCGGGCCGCGGCAGCGCGCCGCTGCGGATCAGTCGGCTAAGCGTGCGCGCCACTTCGAGCTCGCCCGCGCAGCCCGAGGCATTGTCGTTGGCGCCCGGATTGGGATGGTCGAGATGGCAGGAGAAGACGATCTCCTGGTCGCGCCGCCGCCCTCGGATGATCGCGGTCGGGATCAGATAGGCGCTTGCGCTCCGCCCCGCATCGACCTCGGCGCGCAGCCGCACCGCCTCGCCGCGCCGCAGCCTCTCCTGCCAGCCGCGCGCCCTGGCCGGCGAGACCATGAAGGCGAATGTGGGATGGGCCGAGAAGGTCTCCAGATGCCCCCAGCGGACCAGATTTTCGTCGTCGCCATACCAGGCGGTGCGCTGGTTCTGCGCCCAGGAGACGATGCCCGCCGCGCCGAACCGGCCGATGGCGAGATCCTGGACCGCGCTTGGCTGCGAGGAGGTTAAAACGAGGCGCCCGCGCACCTCCTTGCCCTGATAGTCGGCCTCGCTCGTCCCCGCGCCGATATCGACCAACTCCGCCTCGGCCCGCCCCGACGCGCTGTCCTGGGCGAGGCTGATCGGCTGCTCGGCCCAGGACGCGATCCGCTGCTCGCCTTCCCACAATTCGGCCGAGCGCGCGTTCCAGCCCGGCCGCGAGCGCTGGGTGCCGTAGAAGATCGTCCCGTCGGCGGGCAGCGAGATGATCTCGACCCCTTCAAGCCCGTACTCCGCGAGCCGGTCGCGGATCGCCTCGGCGGCGGCGCGATAGCCCGCCGAGCCGCGCATCCGGTGATTGTTGGAGAGGGTTCGCACCGTTGCCAGCGCCCGCGCGCCCGACACCTCGCCGGCGATCGCCTGGCCCTGCGCCGGCGGCAGCAAGGGCGGCGCGGCGCCGGGCTGGGCGGAGGCCGCGCCGGCCGCGCCGGCCGCGCCGGCCGCGAGCAGGGGGAGGAGGATCAGCGCGTGCACCCGCATTTTCGTCTCCTCAATCGCGCGCGAAGCGGCGGAAGAAGCTGTCCTCGTTCCAGCGCGGCCGTGAGTCGGCATTGGCGATCCTGAGCGCCAGCGCCGCAATGAAATCGTGCAGCCTGATCTCGTCCTCGCGGTAGACGGTCTGCGACGTATCGTCGCTCGGGCTGTGATAGCGGTCCAGGCGCCAGGCGCGCTCGGTCGCGGCCTCGGGCGTGCCGGCGGCGAAGCCGAACTTGAACGCGGCCGACGGTATTCCTTCCTCGATGAACGAATATTGGTCCGAGCGGACGAAGGAGTTGCGGTCCGGAAACGGGTCGGGCGCCAGCGGCAGGCCCATGGCCTCGCTCACCGCGCGCGCCTCGGCGCCGATGCTGCTCTCCTCCAACCCCAATATGGTGACGCTGGTCAGCGGGAAGAGCGGCAGCGCCATGTCGTAATTGAGGTCGGCGACGATCGATGCGCGCGGCACGGTCGGCGCGCGCGCGAACCAGCGCGAGCCGAGCAGGCCCTTCTCCTCGCCGGTCAGCGCCACGAACAGGATCGAGCGGCGCGGCCGCACCCGCTGGCGGCGATATTGGGCGGCGACGTCGATCAACGCCGCGACGCCCGCCGCATTGTCGAGCGCGCCGTTGTAGATCGTATCGCCCGCGACCGGCGCGCCAACGCCGAGCCCGTCGAGATGCGCGGTCAGCACGACATGCTCGGCGCGCAGCCGGCGATCCCTTCCGGGCAGGCGGGCGACGACGTTGCGGCTCGTCACCTGCCGGGCCTCGGTCGCGACGCGCGCGCGCAGCCGCGGCGTCAGCGCGAAGCCGGGAACGGGCCGCGACGCGTCGGCCAGAGCGGCGATTTCGGCGAAGCTGTGTCCCGATCCCGCAAACAGGCGTTCCGCCGCGGCCGGATTCACGCTTGCGGTCAGGAGTGCCGTGGAGATCGTCCGCATCGCCGGGTCCGCCGGATACATTCCGGGCTGGGCCGAGGCGCGGGCGACATTGGCCCATGGCTGTTCGGCCTGCGCCGGAGTCCCCAATGTTATCAAACCGATAGCGCCGCGCCGGGCGAGCAGCCGCCCGCGCTCCGCCCGCGCATGCGACTTGAGCGCGCCGGACAAGGAAGCCGGCCCGCCGCCGATCACCACCGCGATCTTGCCGGTGAAATCGACTCCGGCGAAATCGTCATGCCCGGCTTCGGGCAAATGCATGCCGTAGCCGATGAAGACCAAAGGCGCGTCGAGGCTCTCGGGCGGCGGCGCGGCCGCGACCCTGACGACCATGTCGTCGGGCAGGCGCAGCGGCGCCGGCACGCCGCCGGCGACCAGCGCCGCCTCCGTCCCCTCGGCCAGGATCCGCCGTTCCTCGAACCGCACGTTCTGGAAATAGCTGCCCGCATCGCCGGCCGGCTCGAGGCCGAGGGCGGCGAAGCGGCCCGCGACGAGATCGGCGGCGCGGCGATGGCCCGCGCTGCCGGCGGCGCGGCCCTCCATATCGTCGGCGGCGAGAGTCTCGACCTGGCTCCACCAGGAGGCGGCGCGGTCGGCGACGGAGGCGGGGCCGCGCGCGGTCGCGCAGGCGGACAAAGCGAGTGGGAGCAGCAGCAGGGACAGACGCATGCCGCCTCCTAGCGCCAAGTCGGAGGAGCCGCTAGAGAGCGAGCCCATGGACCTGACCCATCTCGGCCGCTCCAGCGCTTTGCCCGCCTCCCCGGAGGAGGCGGCGCTCGATTATGTGCCCAATCCGCGGCCGGACGCGCTCTATCTGGTGCGCTTCGCGGCGCCCGAATTCACCTCGCTCTGCCCGGTCACCGGCCAGCCCGATTTCGCCCATCTCGTCATCGATTATGCGCCGGCCGGGGCGATCGTCGAATCCAAGTCGCTGAAACTGTTTCTTTCCTCGTTCCGGAGCCATGCGGGATTCCACGAGGATGTCACCGTCGGCATCGGCCAGCGGCTCGCGGACGAGATGAAGCCGCGCTGGCTGCGAATCGGCGGCTATTGGTATCCGCGCGGCGGCATCCCGATCGACGTCTTCTGGCAGACCGGCGCGCCGCCCGAAGGCCTCTGGCTCCCAGACCAGGGCGTCGCTCCCTATCGCGGACGGGGCTGAGCCTTGGCCGACAATCCGCACATCGTCGTCCACGGCGCCGGCTCGATCGGCTGCTATATCGGCGGCGCCTGGCTCGCCGCCGGGCTCGACGTCGCCTTCCTCGGCCGCGACAAGATCAAGCAGGAGATCGAGGAGCACGGCCTCGCGCTCAGCGACCCGGACAAATGGGCGGTCAGGTTCGAGCCCGACCGCGTGCATTTCGACACCAAGCAGACCGCGCTTCGCAAGGCCGACATCGTCGCGCTCTGCGTCAAAAGCACGGGCACGGAAGGCGCGGCCAAGGAGATCGCCCGCCACGTCCGCAAGGGCGCCGCCGTGATCAGCTTCCAGAACGGCGTCAGCAACGCGGACACGCTGCGGCGCCTGCTGCCCAAGCACGAGATCATCCAGGGCATGGTGCCGTATAATGTCGTCCGGCTCGGGCCGGGACGCTGGCATCGCGCCACCTGGGGCGATCTCACCGCGCAGGACCATGAGGTGACCCGCGCTTTGGCCGCGCGCATCGGCGACCGCCCCGGCCGCCTGCGCACGGCCGCCGACATGAAGGGGGTCGCCTGGGGCAAGCTCATCTTCAACCTGAACAATGCGATCAACGCGCTGTCCGGCCTCACCATCCTCGAGGAATTGAAGCAGCGCGATTTCCGGCGGGTGTTCGCGGCCGCGATCATCGAGACGCTCGCTTTGCTCGACAAGGCCGGGATCGAGCCCGCCAAGATCGGCCTGGTCGGGCCCAGGATGCTGCCGCACGTGATCGGATCGCCGGATTTCATCTTCAAGAACATGTTTTTGAAGGTCCAGAAGATCGACCCCAAGGGCCGCGGCTCGATGGCCGACGATTTCGCCGCCGGCCGCCCGACCGAGATCGACTATCTGAACGGCGAGGTGGTCCGCCTCGCCGCCGCTTTGGGCGAGGAGGCGCCGGTCAACCAGGCGATCGTCGACCTCGTCAGGCAGGCCGAACTGGGCGTCGAGCGGACCTGGAGCGCCAAGGATCTGTGCGCTCACATCCTCGGCCGCCACCGCGGCGCGCGCTGGTTCGGATATTGAACCGCCGCATCTTCGTTTGACAGCCGCCCGGGCGCACGTCATCCCGGCCTCGGGCTCATCTCGATAAAGGCAAAAGCCATGCGCCCCTTCCTCCTCGTCTCCGCTCTCGCTTTGTCGACCGCGCTTGCTCTGGCCGGCTGCGCCACGCCACGGGCCGAGGCGCCCGCCGCCGCATCCAGCCCCGCGACGGGCGAGGTGCCGAGCCAGCTGCCGCGCAACGTCCGCCCGCGCCACTACACCATCGCCGCCGTCCCCGACGCCGCCAATCTGCGCTTTTCAGGGACCGTCGCGATCGACATCGAAGTGCTCGAGCCGACCGAGACGATCACCCTCAACGCGGCCGATCTCGATTTCGCCGGAGTCACGCTCGACGGCGGCGCCGCGGCCCGGGTTTCGACCGACGCCGACGCGCAGACCGCGACCTTCCGCTTCCCCGACCGGATCGCGCCGGGCCGCCACCGGCTCGACATTGGCTATTCGGGCCGGATCAACACCCAGGCCGCGGGCCTGTTCGCGCTCGATTATGCGGGCGCCCAAGGGCCGAAGCGCGCGCTCTTCACCCAGTTCGAGGCGCCCGACGCGCGGCGCTTCTTCCCGGGCTGGGACGAGCCCAATTTCCGCACCCCCTACGACCTTTCCGTCACCGTCCCGGCCGGCCAGCAGGCGATCTCGAACATGCCCGAGGCGGGCCGCGCGACCAACGCCGACGGCAGCGTCACGGTCCGCTTCCAGACGACGCCGTCAATGTCCTCCTACCTGCTCTTCCTCGCGGTCGGCGAGCTCGACCGGATCACGACCACCGCGGCCGGCGTCGAGATCGGCGTCGTCACCCGCCGTGGCGCCGGCGAGCAGGGCCGCTGGGCGCTGGAGAGTTCGGCCCGGATCGTCCCTTGGTACAACAATTATTTCGGCACGCCCTATCCCCTGCCCAAGCTCGACAATCTCGCCGGGCCCGGTTCCAGCCAGTTCTTCGGCGCGATGGAGAATTGGGGCGCGATCTTCAGCTTCGAGAACATATTGCTGGTCGATCCCGCGATCACCAGCGAAGCCCGCCGTCAGGGGATCTTCAAGGTCGCCGCCCACGAAATCGCCCACCAATGGTTCGGCGACCTCGTCACCATGGCGTGGTGGGACGACCTCTGGCTGAACGAAGGCTTCGCCTCGTGGATGGCGACCAAGGCGACGCAGGCGCTCCATCCGGAATGGGAGCCTTTGCTGGGCCGGATCGACGGCCGCGAGGCGGCGATCCAGCTCGATTCGCTGCGCACCACCCACCCGGTCGTCCAGCACGTCACCACCGTCGAGCAGATCAGCCAGGCGTTCGACGCGATCACCTACCAGAAGGGCGAGGCGGTGATCACCATGCTCGAAGACTATGTCGGCGAGACGGCCTGGCGAAACGGCGTGCGCGCCTACATCGCCCGCCACCGGCTCGGCAACACCCAGAGCGACGACCTCTGGCGCGCGGTCGAAACCGCGGCGGGCCGCCCCGTCACCGCCATCGCCCACGATTTCACGCTGCGTCCGGGCGTGCCGCTGATCCACGTAGCCAGCGGGACGTGCCGGCGCGGCCAGACGCAGGTCGTCGTCCACCAGGCCCAGTTCAGCCGGGACGATGCGGAGGCCCAGGGCCGCTGGCGCGTGCCGGTCATCGCCGCCACGGGCGGCCGCGAGGGGCGCGCTCTGGTCGAGGGAGGCGCCGGGCAATTCTCGGTGCCGGGCTGCGGCACCCTGATCGTCAATTACGGCCAGACTGGCTATTACCGGACGCTCTACGCGCCGCCCCTGCTCGCCGCCATCACCCGCGATTATGCGCGGCTGCGCCCGCTCGACCAGATCGGCCTGCTCGCCGACAATTGGGCACTCGGCTTGGCAGGCTACCAGAATGCAAGCGCGGCGCTCGACCTCGTCGCCGCGGCGCCGGCCGACGCCAATTCGCGGCTGCTCATCCGCATCGCCGGCATCCTCGCCCAGATCAACGGCATGTACGAGAGCGATCCGGCCCACCGTGCGATGGTCGCGCGCCTGGCCTTCGCCAGGCTCGAGCCGGCGCTGCGACGGCTGGGCTGGACCGCGCGGGCGAACGAGCCCGCCAACGACGCCGTGCTGCGCGACGAACTGATCGGCACGCTCGGCGCTCTCGGCCATCCGGCAACCGTCGCCGAGGCCAATCGCCGCTTCGCCGCCAACGACGCGTCGGTGACCGCCGGCCCGCTTCGCGAAACCATCCTCGGGATCGTCGCGAGCAATGCCGACGAGGCGACCTGGGACCGGCTGCGCGCGATAGCGCGCGACGAGCGCAACCCGCTGGTGCGCGTCCAGCTCTATCAATTGCTCGGCAGCGTGCGCGACGAACGGCTGGCCCAGCGCGCGCTCGATCTCGCTCTGACCGCAGAGCCCGGCGCGACCAATGCCAGCCAGCTCATCTCCTCGGTTTCCGGCGAGCACCCCGATCTCGCCTTCGATTTCGCGTTGCGCAACCGCGAGCGCGTCGAAGGGCTGATCGACGCCTCCTCGCGCTCGCGCTACCTGGCCCAGCTCGGCGCCGGCTCGGTGGACCCGGCGATGGTCGGCAAGCTCACCGATTATGCCGAGCGCTACCTGACGCCGCAGTCGCGCGCGCCGGCCGACCGCGCCATCGCCTCGATCCGCGACCGACTGCGGGTGCGCGAGCAGCGGCTGCCCGATATCAGCCGGTGGCTGGAGGCGCGAGCGGGCTAGAAGAGGCGCGGCCGGTATAGCGATAGAGCCAGTAGAGCATTCCGGCGAAGACGAGCGCGCCATCCACCAGCGCGAGTCTGGCGAAGCTTTCGTCGAACAGGGCGATCGGGGCGCCGTCGCCGGTCGCCGCCACCACGCCGGCGAAAGCAACGTTCAGAAGGCTGTCGCCGACGATCATTCCGGTCGCGAGCAGAACGCCCATCCGCTTGGCGAATTCGGGGTTGGCGCTGCGCGCGGCGCGCCGGTTGTAGAAGAGGCCGAGCACCGAGCCGATGACCACCGGCAAGGTCACCGCCATCGGCAGGTAGATGCCGATGCCGATCGCGAGCGGCGGCAGGCGCAGCTTCTTCGCTTGGCCCATGGCCCCGTCGAGCAGGATCGCCCCGACCCCGACCGCCGCGCCGATTCCGATCATCTTCCAGTTGAGGTCGCCGCCGAGCACGCCAGTGGCGAGCGCGGAAATGAGCCCGGCCTGGGGCGCGGACAAGGCCTCCGGCCCGGCGCCGGGGGCGCCGGCGAAACCATAAGCCGTGTTCAGCATGTTGATGACCGGCGGGATCACCAGCGACCCGAAGATCACGCCGTAGACCAGCGCGACCTGCTGCCGCCACGGCGTCGCGCCGACCAATTGCCCGGTCTTCAGGTCCTGAAGATTGTCGTTGGAAATGGTGGCGATGCCGAACACGATCGCGGTGGTGAACAAGGCATAGGCGACGAGCGCCTTTATCTCGTCCGGGCCCCCGCCCCCGCCGGACCAGGCCACGAGCAGCAGCGAGGCCGCCAATATGGCGAGAATGCCGATCCCCGAGATCGGGCTGTTCGAGGCGCCGATGAGGCCCGCCATATAGCCGCAGACCGAAGCGATCACGACCCCGGCGATGAGCACGAAGACGAGGGTCAGCGGGATCAGGGTCATCGCCCCGCCGGCGAGCGGGCCGCCGGCGTTGAACTGCCAGAGCAGGATAGCGATCGGGATCAGCGAAGCGAGGATGACCAGCGCCACCCGGCCGATCGGAATGTCGCGCTCGACCAGCGGAAGCGATTCGCCGCCGCTGCGCAGTTTCGAGGCGGCGAGCGCGCCCCTGATGCCGCCGACGATCGGACCGAGCAGCTTGAGCAGGGTCCAGATCGCGGCGACGCCGATCACGCCGGCGCCGAAGAAGCGTACATCGGAGCGGAAGACCGTGTTGGCGACGGTCTCGGCCGCGCCGGGAACGCCGCTGGTCAGGATCGGCAGCAGGATCCACCAGCCGATGACCAGGCCGATCAGCATCGCCATGCCGACCGAGATGCCGACCAGATGACCGGCGCCGACCAGCGCGAAGGAGAGGCCGCCGGAAATGCCGGTCGAGGCCGGGCCGACGTGGAAGAAGGCCGACGCCTCCTCGGCCAGGCGCCGGGTCTTGCCCATGAGCGTGAAGGCGGCGGCGGCAAGCGAGCTCAGGATGACGAGCTTCAGACCCCTCTGATTCTCCTCGTCCCCCTCGCGCGAGCCGGCGCCGACCTTCAGCACCTCCGCGGCCGCGACGCCCTCGGGATAAGGCAGGTCGGTGCCGACGACCAAGGCGCGGCGCAGCGGAATTGAGAACATCACTCCCAATATGCCGCCGACCGCGGTCGCAGCCGCCGTCGTCCAATAGGGAAAGCCGCTCCACCAGCCGACAATGACCAGGCCCGGCAGCACGAAGATGATTGCCGCCAGCGTCCCCGCCGCCGAGGCCACGGTCTGCACGATATTGTTCTCGAGGATGTTCGAGCTCGCGAACATCCTCAGCACCGCCATCGAGATCACCGCCGCCGGGATCGAGGTCGCGAAGGTGAGCCCGACGCGCAGGCCGAGATAGACATTGGCCGCGGTGAAGACGAGCGTGATCAGCCCGCCCAGCACGACGGCCCGGAGCGTCAGCTCCCTCAGGGCCCCTTCCTGCGCGCTGGCCCGGGCGGCGTCGCTCACGGCCGGCGCGGCGTCGCCGGAGCCGGGACCGGAACGGCGCTGGCGCGCGACAGCTCGATGCCGAAATAAGCGGGCGGGGCATTGCCGCGGCGGACCAGCATCAGCACGGTGCTGCGCCGCGCCCGCCGCGCCGACTCGATCGCCGCCGCGGCGGCCTCGGGGCTCGCGACCGGGCTCTGGTCGATCGACAGGATGACGTCGCCCGCCTGGATGCCCTTCTGCCCGGCGTCGCTGTTCGGATCGACGGTGCCGACGACGACGCCGCGGACGTTGGCATCGGTGATCCGCAATTGCCGCGCCAGCGCCGGGGTCAGCGCCTGCAGCGCCATGCCGAGCGACTGCTGGGTCGAACGCTGCGCGGCCGACGGCTCGGCGCTCGGCTTGGCGCCGCCGGTATCGTCGTCGTCGCCATTGTTGTCGCCGCCGGTATTGTTGAGCCGGTTCAGTTCCTCGTCGCTCGGCCGCTCGGCGACCACGACGGTGACCGTCTGCGGCCGGCCCTGGCGGATCAGCTCGATCGGGATGCGCGCGCCGATTGCCTGGCGCGAAACCAGGTAAGCAAGCGTCGAATCGGGCGTCACCGGCTGGCCGGCGACCGAGATGACGACGTCGCCCTGGCGGATGCCGGCGCGGTCGGCCGGGCCGCCGGGCGTCACCGATCGGATCAGCTCGCCGCGGTTGCGGCTGATGCCGAGCGCCGCCGCGACGCCCTCGTCGAGAGTCTGCAGGGCGACGCCGATATAGCCGCGCTGGACTCGCTGGCCGCGGCGCAGCTGCTCGACGATCGGCGCGATCTGCTCGGCCGGAATGGCGAAGCCGATGCCGACATTGCCGCCGGTCGGCGAGATCAAGGCGGTGTTGATGCCGATCACATTGCCCTGGATGTCGAACATCGGGCCGCCCGAATTGCCCGAATTGATCGAGGCGTCGGTCTGGATGTAGCGGTCGTAGAGACCGGCATTGATGTTCCTGTGCACGGCCGAGACGATGCCCGCGGTGACGGTGCCGCCGAGGCCGAACGGATTGCCGATCGCGATCACCCAGTCGCCGACGCGGGTGCGGGTCGAATCGCCGAAGCGCACGAAAGGCAGCGGCCCGCGCGGATTGACCTTGAGCACGGCGATGTCGGCGAGCGCGTCCCTGCCGACCACCTCGGCCTCATATTCGGTGCGGTCCGAAAGGGTGACGGTGATCTGCTCGACCACGGCGTCGGGCCGGGCCGGCGCGACGACGTGGTTGTTGGTGACGATATAGCCGTCGGGCGAGATGATGAAGCCCGAGCCCAGCGAGCCGCCGCGCTGGGTGATGGTGCCGTCGCCGCCCTGACCCTGGCCGCCCTGGTTCGGCACCTCGCCGCCGAAGCGGCGGAAGAAATCCTCGAAGCCGGGCGGCAGCTGCTGCTGGCGGACGGTGACGCTCTGCCGGGTCGAGATGTTGACCACCGCCGGCTGCAGCCGCTCGGCCAGCTGGGCGAAGCTCATCGGCGCGCCCGGGGGCGCCGCGGCCTGGATCGTGCCCGGCTCGTTCTGCGCGGTCTGCGCGCCGAGCGGGCTGAGGCTCAAGGTCGCGGCTGCGCCGCCCAGGAGAATGGCCCCCGTAATCCCATAAACGTAACGCACGTGCCTTATCCTTCCATCACTTCGATCCGCAGCCGGGCCCACCTGTTCCCGACAGGTAGATGGGCATGCTGAACGGGATTTGAATGACCGTCCCGTTTCAACGATTGCCCCGGAATTGCCGCAGATATTCGTTGTTCGGCGACAGCACGATACCCGCCCGCCCGCGCGGGCTGCCGTCGGCCGGCGCGACCACGAAGCTGTGCAGATAGGACTGCATCGCCCGGTAGAAATCGTAGAATTCCGGATCGCGGTTATAGGCCGCGGCATAAATGGCGGTCGCCTGGGCGTCGGCTTCGGCGCGGATGATCGTCGCCTGCCTGGTGCCCTCGGCCTCGATCGACCGCGCTTCCTGCTCGCGCGCCGTCCGCATCCTCAGATATGCGGATTCGAGCGGCGTGCCGTTGGGCAGATCGGCGCGCTTGATGCGCACGTCGACGATCTCCGCGCCATATTGGGCGGCGACGACGTTGAGTGCCGCCTTGATATTGTCCATCATCCGGCCGCGCTCGGGGCTCAGCAGCGCGGCGAAGGGCCGGCGGCCGAGCTCATTGCGCAAAGTCGAGGCGAGGATCGGCTTCAGCTGGTTGGCGACATTCTCCTCGGTCCGCGCCGAGATGTACATCTGCAACGGGTTGGTGATCCGGAAGCGGGCGAAGGCGTCGACCTGGAGCCGGAGCTGATCGGTGGAGAGAACCTGCTGGTCGTCCATGTCGACCGAGAGGATGCGCTTGTCGATCCATTGGATCTGCTCGACGAACGGGATGCGGAAGGCGAGGCCCGCGGACCGGCCGAACGGCTCGCCCTTCTGGTAGCTGTTGATCACCCGCTGCGGCTCGCCGAAGCGGACGATCACCGCCTGCTTGGTTTCCGGCACGATCGAGACGGTGCTGGCGACCAGGATCAGCACCAGGACGGCGATGATGGCGAGCGCGATCGGGTTCTTGAGGTGACGGGTCATCGCGCCGGCCCTCCCTGCGCCGGGGCGGGAGCCGCGGGCTGGCTGCGCCGCTGCAGCTCGGGCAGCGGCAGATAGGGCGTCACGCCGGGCGCCTCGACGATGGTCGTGTCGATCCTCTGCAATACCTGCTCCATCGTCTCGTAATACATGCGCCGGCGCGTGACCTCGGGCGCCAGCCTGTATTCGGCGTAGATGCGCTCGAACTGGGCGGCGTCGCCTTGGGCGCGCGCGGTCTGCTGCAGCGCATAGGTGCGGGCGCGGTTCATATAGGATTGCGCGCGCTGCTGCGCGGCCGACACTTCGAGGAAGGCGGCGTTGACCGATGCCGGCGGCACCGACTGGCTGATCGCCACGCCCTGGATCTGGACGCCGGCGCCATAGGTATCGAGCAGCCTCTGCATCTCCTGCTGGACCCGCTGCTGGATCGCGTCGCGGCCGGCGCCGATCGCGTCGTCGAGCGAGACTCGCGCGACCACGGCCCGCATCGCGCTTTCGCCGACCTCGCGGATAGTGTCGTCCGGATCGGCGATCCGGAAGAGGTAGAGCTCGGGAGTCTTGATGTTCCAGCGCACCGAATAAGTGAGGTTGATGACGTTCTGGTCGCCGGTCAGGATCAGATTTTCCGCTCCGGCGCCGCTCGGAATCCTGATTTCGCGGATTTGCGAGACGTCGACCTTGCTCACGCTGCCGATCGGATAGGGCCAGGAAAAGCCGATGCCGGGCGGCAACGTGTTGGAATAACGGCCAAAGCTGGTGACGACGCCGCGCTCCTGCGGGCCGATCCGGTGGATGCTGGTGAACAGGACCCAGAGCAGGATCACGAGCAGCAGCCCGTAAAGAATGTAAGGCCGCCCGCCCGCGGGGAAGCCGCGGCCGAACTTGTCGCGGCTGCGCCTCAGGAAATCGTCGAGCGAGGTGACGTCGCCGCTGCCGGTCGGCCTGGGGCGAGGCCTGCGCCGGCGCGGACCCCAGGGATTGCGCGGGCCGCCGCCGTCGCCGCCGCCCGACCCGCCATCGTCGCCCCCGCCGGGTCCCCAGGGACCGCCGCGATCGTCGCTGAGCGAGGCGCCGCCGCGCCAGCCCCAACTGAAAAAACGTCTCATGCGCCTCCCTATAGGGATCGGTTTTGCGGAAAAACAGTGCCAAGCCGCGATCCGATGCCTATCTGTCCCTCATGAGCGAAGACGGCGATCGGATTGCGGCGGCGCTCGCGGGCATCGCCGACCCGGCCGGGCGCGGCGACCTCGCCGGCGCCGGCCGCATCGCCCTGGCCCGCGTCAAGGACGGCAAGGCGACCATCGTGCTCGACGCGACCGGCCTCGCGGCGGAGCAGCGCGCGACGATGGAGCGCCAGGTCCGCGCCGCGATGATCGCGGTGCCCGGAGTCGCCGAAACCCAGGTCGCGATGACCGCCGAGCGGCTCGAGCGGACCATCATCGCGGTCGCCAGCGGCAAAGGCGGCGTCGGTAAATCGACCGTCGCGGCCAATGTCGCGGTCGCCTTGGGGCGGATGGGCAAGAAAGTCGGCCTCGTCGACGCCGACATATACGGTCCCTCCCAGCCCAGGATCATGGGCCAGTCGGGCCGTCCCGAGCTCGTCGACGAGTTGATCGTCCCTTTGCCCGCTTATGGCGTCCGCATGCTCTCGATCGGCCAGCTCATCGAGCCCGGCACCGCCGTCGCCTGGCGCGGACCGATGACCGCGAGCGCGCTCACCAGCCTGATGGAAGGCGACTGGGGCGATTGCGAGATCCTCATCATCGATCTGCCGCCGGGCACCGGCGACGTCCAGATGACGCTCATCCAGAAATGGAAGCCGGCCGGCGCGGTGATCGTCTCGACGCCGCAGGACCTGGCGCTGATGGACGCCACCCGCGCGATCGACATGTTCCGCAAGATGAATGTCGAGGTGATCGGCCTGATCGAGAACATGGCCGGTTATGAATGCCCGCATTGCGGCGAGGTTTCGGACCCGTTCGGCAGCGGCGGCGCCGAGGCCGCGGCCGGCGTGATGTCGATCCCGTTCCTGGGCCGCATCCCCCTGAAGCTCTCGATCCGCGAGGCCTCCGACGCCGGCAGGCCGCCCGCCGCCGGCGGCGGCGAGGAGGCCGCCCTGTTCCGCAAGCTCGCCGAAAAACTCCTGGAGCAGGTCAACAAAAAGCAAGGAGCGTTCGATGCCGCTTGAGCGTGACGACGACATATATCGGCTGCTCGCCGAGACCCGCACGATCGCCCTGATCGGCGCGTCGGACCGGCCCGACCGGCCGAGCTACGGCGTCATGGCCTATCTCCAGAGCCGGGGCTATCGCGTCATTCCGGTCAATCCGCAGATCACCGGCGAGCATGTCCATGGCGAATATGTCTGGCGCGAGCTCGACCAGATCGGCGAGCCGATCGACATGGTCGACATCTTCCGCCGCCCGCTCGCCGCCGGCGACGCGGTCGACGAGGCGATCGCCGCCGGCGCCAAATCGGTCTGGCTCCAGATCGGCGTGATCAACGAAGACGCCGCCGCCCGCGCCGAGGCGGCCGGGCTCGAGGTAGTCATGAACCGCTGCCCCAAGATCGAGATTCCGCGCCTCGGCGTGCCGAAGGTCGGGTAAAAGGGCGTAAAAGGGGACAGTTACTATTTTTCGCCACTGCCCATTTGGGCTCGCACCGCCAAATCCGAAAATAGTAACTGTCCCCAATCAGCTCGCCGTACGCACCGCCGGGGCGCCCGCCATGCGGGGCTCCGCGCCGAGCAGGGCGCCGTCGTCGAGCAATACCCGTACCCGGCGGTTGGCGAAATCGACGGAGACGCGCTCGAACAATTGCAGCGCGTCCATGCCGAGCAGCAGCGCCGGCCGGTTGCTCAGCCCGAGATGCTGGAACGGGTGGGCGTCGTGGAAGGCGACCGGCAGATCGTGGATGTCGATCCCGCCGATCCGCACCCGCCGGGCGATCGTATATTCGGCGTCGACCACGCCGCCGGTGACGCTCATCATCCTGATCGGGGCCATCACTCCGAGCCGCCCGCTCCGCTGCAGCGCGGCCCTGAGCCGGCTGTTGCCGACGCTGATCTCCGAGCCGGTGTCGATGACGACCCAGATCCGCTGACCGTCGAGCGCGGCGTCGACCAGCACCAGCCGGCCGAGCAGGCGGCGGCCGGTGACGACGATCGTCCCCTCGGGCCAGCGCTCCTCGCGGCGGCGCGACGGCGTGATCGTCATCTCGCGGCGGCCGAAGTCGAACACCACGCGCTGCGTCTGCAGGCTGTCGACGCCGAGCATGCCCGAGGCGCCGAGATTGGCGTGCGCCAGAGCCGGCGCATTGATGCCCAGAACCGAGCGCGACCCGATCCTGAGGTTCGGGATCACCACCGTCCGGATCTGGCTGACCTCGCTCATCGAATGGACCGTCGCGGTCTGCCCGGGCGCCAGATCGAGCGCGCTCGCCAGCTCCCGCGAGATGACGGTGCGCTCGGCGCCGGTGTCGACGATGAAGTCGAACGGGCCGCGCCCGTCAATCTGCACCGGCACGGTCATCCGGCTGTGATTGTCTTCGCTCAGGCCGAGCGTTTCGGCCTGCTGCAGATCGGCCGGCGTCGGGACCGGATCGGCGGCCGGAGCGGCGGCCGGCGGCGCCTCCTGAGCGCGCGACGGCGCCCCCATGATCAATGCCGCGCCAAGCCCCGCCAACATCAGGGCAGAGGGTCCGTTCCGCATCGTTCCTCTCCGCATGTCTTTATGCCGGGAGGATAGACCGCCCCCGCGAGGAAAGCGATGGCCGTTTCGACGAACGGCGTCCGGACGTAGACCGGGGCGGACAGCATGGGCGCGCGGGGAGCTGGGTCGTGCCGATGTTCCCTGCCCCGTCCGCGGCGCCCGTCACGCCGTGATTCGCGAGAGGCTGCCGGCGAAGGTCGAGGCGGCCGACGAATCGACGACCAGCGTTTCGCTGGTGCCGGGCGTCGTCTTCTCGAACGTGGCTTGGGTCGCGTGAATTATGATGCCCTGGATATTGCCGGTGCGCGCCTTCACCTGATTGATCCGCGTCCAGCCGCTGCTCGCGGTGGTGAGATCGGTGTCGCCCTTGGCCGTCACGGTCTCGCGGGCGATGTCGCAGGAAATATCGGCAGCGGAAAACGGCGTGAACGAGGTGACGAGGCTCGTGCTGAGCGGGCTTTGCTGGGTCGTGTCGATGATCGTCATGCTCTTACTCCTGTGGGCTCGCAGATTGTGCGGCGTCACGATGAACGAGCATTTACACCGCCCCAGCCGTTAAAGCTGGGTGGCCAATGCTATTGTAAATATCGGTAACTTCTTCCGGACTCGGAGTCGACCCCCTCAATACGGCGAATCCGCTCAACAATGTGCCGCCACGAGGACGCCCGATACTATCGCCTGAATCGGGTATACTGTTTGATATCTTACTGGACGGCGGCCTTCGAATGGAGGCGGCTAGACCACCGCCATCGCGCGCGCGCGCAGGCGCTCCACCGCGGCGGCGTGGATGCCGGGCGTGGCGACGAGGACGCCGAAGGCCTCGCCCGTGGCGGTGTTGAAGGCGAGCGGCTGGCCGAGCGCGCCGCTCACCGTCGCGCCCGCTTCCTTCGCGATCAAAGCCGCCGCCGCGATGTCCCACTCGAAGCCCCAGCGCAAAGTCGCGAGCAGATCGGCCTCGCCGGCGGCGACCATGGCGATGCGCAGCGCGATCGAATTGGGCTTGGCGACGGCAATGAGGTCGCGATCCGCCTTGGGGAGCTGGTCCGCCGACACCCGCGCGCCGACCAGCTCGGCGCGCGGGCTGACCCGCAGCCGCTCGCCGTTGCGCCAGCTGCCGCGCCCGCGCGCCGCGGTCCACAGCTCGCCGCGGACTGGCGCGACAAGCACGCCGAGCACGGGCACACGGTCCTCGACCAGCGCCACCGAGACGCACCAGCCCGGCCGGTTGCGCAGGAAATCGCGGGTACCGTCGATCGGATCGACCACCCACAGCCGCCGCCGCTCGATCCGGTCGCTGTCGTCGAGCGTCTCCTCGGACAGCCAGCCGGCCTCGGGATCGAGCTTGCCGAGCCGGTCCTGCAGGAAGGCGTCGACCTCGAGGTCGATGTCGCAAACCGGATGGCCGGGCACCTTCTCCCAAGTCCTGTATTCGGTGCCGCAGCGGCCGGCGGCGATCGCGCCGGCTTCCTCGGCGATCCGGGCGACGTCCGAAAGATCCAGGCTTCTAGGCACCGGCGACCGTCATCCCGTCGACCCGCAAGGTCGGAACATTGAGGGCGCGCCGGAACTCCAGGTCGTTCGCCGGCACAAGCGCTCGGAACATGTCGATCAGATTGCCGGCGATGGTGATCTCGGCGACCGGCGCTGCGAGCGCGCCGTTCCTGATGATGAAGCCCGAAGCGCCGCGGCTATAGTCGCCGGTCACCGGATTGACCCCGGTGCCGATCATTTCGGTGACGTAGAGGCCGTCGGCAATGTCGGCCATCAGCGCCGCCGGCGACAGCGCGCCCGGCTCCAGATGGACGTTGGTCGCGCCCGCGCCCGGCGCGCCGCCAATGCCGCGGCTGGCATGACCACTCGTCTCCAGCCCCAATTGCCGCGCCGAGGCGGCGTTCAGCAGCCAGCCGGTCAGCCGGCCGCCGTCGATCAGCCGCCGCGGCGCGGTCGCCACCCCCTCGCCGTCGAACGGCTTCGATTTGAGGCCGCGCGGCCGATGCGGATCCTCGACGATGACGATGCTGGGATCGAACAGGAGCTCGTCCTCGCGGCCGAGCAGGAAGCTGGTCTTGCGCGCGATGCCCGGCCCGCTCATCGCGCTCAGCAGCGCGCCGATCAGGCTGCCGCCGACGCGCGGATCGAACAGGATCGGCATCGTCCCGCTGGCGAGCTTGCCGGGATTGAGGCGCCTGACGGTGCGCTCGCCGGCGAGCCGGCCGAGCGTTTCGGGCGCGTCGAGATCGGCATAATGGCGGACGGAGTGGCTGGCGCTGTCGCGCTGCATGTCGCCGCCCTCGCCGCCGATCACGCTCGCCGCGGCGCCATAGCCGCTGGTCGCATAGCCGCGGCAAAAGCCGTGGGAGGTGGCCAGCGCCACCATCGTCCGCCCGGCGCTCACCCCGGCGCCTTCCGAATTGGTGACGCCGGGAACCGCGCGCGCCGCGTCCTCGATCGCCAGCGCCCGCTCCTTCAGCGCGACCGGCGAGGGATCGGCGCCGTCATAGGCATCGACGTCGGGCGCGGGGCCCTTGAGCAGCCTTTGCTCCGGCGCCAGCCCCGAATAGGGATCTTCCGGCGCCTCGCGCGCCATCGCCGCCGCGCGCTCGACCAGGGCCGCGAGCGCCTCGACCGAAAGGTCCGACGAGGAGACGCTCGCCGACCGGCTGCCGACGAAGAGCCTGAGCCCGATCTCCTCGCCCTCGGAGCGAGTCACGTCCTCCAATTCGCCGAGCCGCACCGAGACTTCGGTCGCGGCGTCGCCGATATAAAGGACGTCGGCGGCGTCGGCCCCGGCTTTGATCGCGGCGTCGACCAGGGCGCCGGCACGCCCTTCCGCTTCACTGACACTGAGCATGGCGGCGACGTAGAGCCTTGCCCGGCAAAAGCAACCCAAGCGCGCCGACGGGGACAGGGACAGTCACTTTCATCCTCAAAAGCCTTCCAGCTGGCGCGGGCGCGTGAAAGTGACTGTCCCCAGGCCTCAGCGCCTGAACGTGACTGTCCCCACGTCTCAGGCCGTGCCGACGACCCAGCAGGCGGCGAACATGAGCAGGCCGGCGAGGCGGTTCGAACGGAATTTGGCGAGCGCGTCGCCGCCGTCGTCGGGCCGCAGCGTCGCCACCTGGCCGAGCAGGTGCAGCGCCATCGGCAGCAAAGCGAGCAAAGCGAACCATTCGACCCGAACTTCGCGGAAGGCGAGGCCCCACAGAATCAGTGCAAGGAGATAGCAGACCGCCACGCCCGCGCGCGCGTGGCGGCCCAGCGCCAAAGCCGAGGATTTGACCCCGACCAGAGCGTCGTCCTCCTTGTCCTGCAGCGCATAGATTGTGTCGTAGCCGATCACCCAGAAGACCGCGCCGCCCCAGAGCAGGAAGGCCGGGAGCGCGAGCCTCCCGTCGACCGCCGGCCAGCCGACCAGGGCGGCCCAGGAAAAGACCAGGCCGAGCCAGGCCTGCGGCCACCAGGTGACCCGCTTCATGAAGGGATAGGCGGCGACCAAAGCCAGGCTCGCCAGCGCCACGATCCGCGCGGTCCCGTTCAGCTGAACCAGGACGAAGAGCCCGATCAGGCTCATCGCGGCGAGCAGCGCCCAGGCGCCCTTGAGCGTCACCCGCTTGCTCGCCAGCGGCCGCAGCCGCGTCCGCCCGACCTTCGCGTCCAGATCCCTGTCGACGATGTCGTTATAGACGCAGCCGGCGCCGCGCATCGCCCAGGCGCCGAGCGCGAGCCACGCGATCAGGGCCCAGCCGCGATCGCCCATCCCGGCCAGCGCCACCGCCCAGGCGCCCGGCCAGAACAGAAGCCACGCCCCGATCGGCCGGTCGAGCCGGATCAGCGAGGCATAAGGCCGTACCGACGCGGGCAGCGCGCCGATCAGCCCGCGCTGTTCGCTGTCGGGGACGATGTCGTCCTGATTTCTTGCCTCCGCGACCACTGCCAACCAATGCCGTTCGTCCCGAGCGAAGTCGAGGGGCGCTGGCACAGAGTCGTCACGAGCGCCCCTCGACTACGCTCGGGACGAACGGATATGGGGGGATATGCCCGCAACCCCCGCCTGGCCGCCGAAGAGCCTGCCGCGCCTGTTCGTCGGGCAGGAATTGTCCGCGGGCCTGAGCCTGACCGTGGACGGCACCTATCTCGGCGCCGTTCTCCGCCTGGGCGCGGGCGACCAGGTCAAATTGTTCGACGACCGCACCGGCGAATGGCTGGCCGAGATCGCCGAGGCGGGCAAGAAGCGAGTCACCCTCACCGTCGGCGCGCTGCTGCGGACGCGCGAGGCCGTTCCCGACCTTTGGCTGCTGTTCGCGCCGATCAAGCGCGGCCGGATCGACTGGCTGGTCGAGAAGGCGACCGAATTGGGCGTCGGGCGCCTGATCCCCGTCATCACCCGCCGCACCGTCGTCGAGAGGCTCAACCTCGAGCGGCTGCGCGCCCACGCGATCGAGGCCGCCGAGCAATGCGAGCGCACGGCCTTGCCAGTGCTCGCCGCGCCGCAAAAGCTCGACCCATTGCTTGAGGCGTGGCCTGCCGATCGCCTCCTCTATTTCGCCGACGAAGCGGGCGGCGCGCCCCTCGCGCCCGCGCCCGGCCCGGCGGCGATCCTGATCGGCCCCGAAGGCGGCTTCACCGATGAGGAGCGCGCCGCCATCCGCGCCCTGCCCCAGGCCCGGCCCGTCTCGCTCGGCCCCCGCATCCTGCGCGCCGACACCGCCGCGCTGGCGGCGGTGACCCTGTGGATGGCGGGAGCCGGCGACTGGCCCGGGGCGGAATAAGCCGCTGGCGGCTGCCCCCGCCCCCCGCTAGATGGCGCCGATGACCACCCGCACCGATACCGCCAAAGCAGACCCCCTTGTCGAAAGCCGCGACGATCTGATCGCCGTCTTCGCCAAAGGCGAGAAGCCGCGCGAGGATTGGCGGATGGGCACCGAGCATGAGAAGTTCGTCTATCGCTGCGCCGATCACCGGGCGCCTTCCTATGACGAGCCCGGGGGCGTTCGCGACCTGCTCAACGCGCTGACCGAGTTCGGCTGGTCGCCGGTCGTCGAGAACGGCAACGTCATCGCCCTGACCGGCCCCGACGGCGCGGTCAGCCTCGAGCCCGCGGGCCAGCTCGAGCTGTCGGGCGCGCCGCGCGCGCATCTCCACGAAACCTGCGCCGAGGCCGGCCGCCACCTCGCCCAGTGCAAGGCGGTCGGCGAGAAGCTCGGTGTGTGCTTCCTCGGCCTTGGCATGTGGCCCGACAAGACCCGCGCCGAGCTGCCGGTCATGCCCAAGGGCCGCTACGCGATCATGCTCAACTACATGCCGAAGGTAGGCACCCTCGGCCTCGACATGATGCTCAGAACCTGCACCATCCAGACCAACCTCGATTACGCCTCCGAGGCCGACATGGCCCGCAAGTTCCGCGTCGGCCTCGCCCTTCAGCCGCTCGCCACCGCTTTGTTCGCCAATTCGCCCTTCACCGAAGGCAGGCCCAACGGCTTCCTCTCCTTCCGCAGCCACATCTGGTCGGATACGGACCCCGACCGCACCGGCATGCTGCCCTTCGTGTTCGAGGACGGCTTCGGCTATGAGCGCTATCTCGATTTCGCGCTCGACGTGCCGATGTATTTCGTCTTCCGCGACGGCCATTATGTCGACGTCGCCGGCCAGTCCTTCCGCGATTTCCTCGACGGGCGCCTGCCCGGCCTCCCCGGCGAGAAGCCGCGCGTCTCGGACTTCACCGACCATCTCTCGACCATCTTCCCCGAGGTCAGGCTGAAGTCCTTCCTCGAGATGCGCGGCGCCGACGGCGGCCGCTGGGGCAAGATCTGCGCGCTTCCCGCGCTTTGGGTCGGCCTGCTCTACGACGATGCCGCGCTCGACGCAGCCTGGGACGAGGTCAAGGGCTGGAGCCTCGCCGCACGCCAGCGCCTGCGCGACGCCGTGCCCGAGCTCGGCCTCAACGCCGAAACGCCCCGCGGTGAGAGCCTGCGGGACCTTGGCACCCGCATCCTCGCCATCGCCGAAGCGGGCCTCAACGCCCGCGCCCGCCTCAACCATGCCGGCGATAACGAATCGGGCTTCCTCGACCCCTTGCGCGAAGTGCTCGCCACCGGCCGCACCCCCGCCGAGCGCCTGCTCGAAGCCTATGAGGGCGAATGGGGCGGCGACATCACCCGTATCTACGAGGAGCAGAGCTTCTGATGACCGGCATCGACACCGCCAGCCGCCGCACCCTCTATCCGCCGATCGAGCCTTACCGGGCCGGCCGGCTCGACGTCGGCGACGGCCACAGCCTTTATTGGGAGCAATGCGGCAATCCCGACGGCAAGCCGGCGGTGATGCTCCATGGCGGTCCCGGCGCCGGCTGCAGCCCCGATCATCGCCGCCAGTTCGATCCCGAACGCTACAACGTCACCCTGTTCGACCAGCGCGGCTGCGGCCGCTCGACGCCGCACGCCTCGTTGGAGGCCAATACCACCTGGCACCTGGTCGAGGACATCGAGCGGCTGCGCGCCCATCTCGGCATCGGGCGCTGGCTGGTCTTCGGCGGCTCGTGGGGCTCGACGCTTGCCCTCGCTTACGCCCAGACCCACCCCGACCGCGCCACCGAGCTGGTGCTCAGGGGCATCTTCACCTTCCGCCAGACCGAATTGGACTGGCTCTACCAATATGGCGCGTCCGAGATCTTCCCCGACAAATGGGAGGAGTTCGTCGCCCCGATCCCGGAGGCCGAGCGCGGCGACCTGGTCGCGGCCTATCACCGCCGCCTCACCCGCGACGACCCGGCCGAGCGGCTCGCCGCCGCCAAGGCGTGGAGCAAATGGGAGGCGGAGACGGTCACCCTGCTCCCCGATCCGCACGTCATCGAGGAGCATACCGGCGACGATTTCGCGATCGCCATCGCCCGCATCGAGAATCACTATATGGTCAACAAGGGCTGGCTCGACGAAGGCCAGCTCATCGCCAATGCCGGCCACCTCAAGGACATTCCCGGAATCATCGTCCAGGGCCGCTACGATTGCTGCACGCCCCCGGCGGCGGCCTGGGACCTGAAACGCGCCTGGCCTCAGGCCGAGCTCGTCATCGTCCCCGACGGCGGCCATCTCTTCACCGAGCCCGGCGTGCTCGACGGCCTGATCCGCGCCGCCGATCGGTTCGCCGCCTGAAAATTTTGAAAGCGGTTCATTTCGCCGCAAGCTTAAACGGTCTATCGCTGTTTTTGCACGGTCTGTCGTGCATCACAGGTTCAATGGGGACTTTCAAAATGCGCACGATCAGGACTGCAGCCTCGATGGCGGCCATTGCCATCGCCTTTATCGCCGCGCCCGCCTGGGCGCAGGCGCCATGGTCCGCCGCCGGCGAGCTCACCGACAATGACAGCACCGGCGATGAACAGCGCCGGTACGACGATCACGTCATCCATCTCGACGCCGGCCAGCGTTATCGCATCTCGGTCGATTCGACCGCCTTCGATCCGGTCGCCCGCCTCTACCGCGCCGGCGACATTTCCACCCCGGTCGCCGAGAATGACGACGCCGAGGGCTTCAACCCGCGTATTTCCTATTCTCCCGCCGCGAGCGGCGATTTCGTCCTGCGCGTCTCCGCCTTCGGCGCCGACGGGCGCGGCGCCTATACGGCCGGCATCGCCTCGCTGCCACCGCTGCCGCCGTCGGTCGCCGTGCCCTGGTCCATTTCGGGCCGGATCGAGGCCGGCGACAGTGCCGAGGCGGGGAGCGAAGGCCGCCGCTACGACGAATATTCGCTGCGGCTCGAGGGCGGCCGGCGCTACCGGCTCTCGGTCGATGCCAGCGACTTCGATCCGCTCGCCCGACTCTACCGGGCCGGATCGGACGAGGTCGTCGCCGAGAATGACGACAGCGGCGGCACGCTCAATTCGCTCATCTCCTATCGCCCGGCCGAAGCCGGCGATTATGTGCTGCGCGTCAGCCCGCTGCCAGGCGACGGCCGCGGCGCCTACCGCGCCGCCGCCGCCCTCGCGCCGGCCTGGCCCGCGCCGACCACCTATTTCCGCCGGATGGAGGCGACGGTGTGGCGCGTCTATACCGGCACGCTGGCCGCCGGCGACGGCGACAATGCGGGCATCCCCTTCGACGATTATGTGGTCCATTTCGAGGCCGGCCAGGAGCGGACGATCATGCTCGACGCCCAGGGCGCCGAGCCGTTCGACACCGTCCTGCAAATCTATCGCGCCGGCGACCGCGAGGGCGAGCCGCTGAACTCGAACGACGACAGCGGCGGCAATCTCAATTCGATGCTGGTGTTCAAGGCCGAGCAAGCGGGCGACTATATCGTCCGCGCGACCGCTTTGGGCGCCGACGCGAGCGGCCCTTACCGGCTGAGGGTCAGCGAATAGGAAAGAAATCCGCGAACGGGAGGTCGTCCCGGCGCAAGCCGGGATGGCCGCCCTATTCCGCCGCCACCGGTTCGGCGGGCGGGCGCGCCCATTTCGGCTTGAGCCGGTTGATCAGGCGCGGCAGCGGACCGTTGCGGTCCATCCACTCGGCATAGTCGCGATAAGCGGGGTCTTCGGAAAGGTGCCGCTCCTCGGTCCGCGCCCGCCAGTAATAGACGCCGCTCACCATCGCCAGGATAAAGGTGTTGCGGATCATGTCGACCGGATTACCGCTGACCGCCAGGAAGGGCATGGCCGCGCACCACCAGAACAGATTCTTGGCGACATAGGCTGGATGCTTGGTCCAGGCATAAGGCCCGTGGGTCAGGATGCCGCGATGGGTGAGGTTCGAGAAGCGGAAGCCGAACGCCACCGTCGCCCAGGCGTAGATGCCGGTCAGCAGGACCAGCCATCCGCCCATCAGCGCGCTGGCAAGCGGATAATCGGCGAGCCAGTGCACCCAGCCATTCTCGCCGGCGCCGCCGGGGAAATAGTTGAGCGGCCCGCCCTCGCCCATCAGAATGAAGGGCGGATAGCAGATCAGGGCCGCCGCCCATCCCGCCGCATAGGGGTTTGCGCTGCGGATATGGGCGTCGAGCGGCTTCAGCGTCAGCACGTAGCCGACGGTGGCGAACACGACGTCGACCATGAACATCACGCCGACCAGCCAGAAGGCGAGCTCGACCGGATTGGCAGCGATCGCCGCCGAGCCGGTGCCGATCACGTACCACCAATTGCCGGGCACGATCGAGATCATGAAGGCGAGGAAGAAGCCCTTGACCGCCCAGGCGCGGAAGAAATGATGAAGCTCGGTCCGGTCGGCCCGGTCGGGCCGGCCGATCAGGAACTGGCCGAAATGCCAGGCGCCGTCCCTGGGCTCGATCAGCCGCCGGTCGAGCCACAGCACATAGGGGATGGACAATAGGAGCATCGGCACGATGCCGTAGCCGAGCACGTACATCGAGAAGAGATAGCCGTCCTCCCAATAGAAACGGCCAATGCAATAAAGGCCGCCGATGATCGCCCAGATGCCCCACAGGCCGGCGATCTTGGCGAGGCTGATGTCGCTGACCTCCTTGAGGCTGCGCGGCGGATTGTCCCAGTCGATGCCGGTGCTGGGATTGCGGTGGACCTTGTCGACGAGGACCGACCACAAAACCATCGGCACCGCGCAGGCGAGGCAGGCGGTCAGCGCCGCCAGCGGCCCCACCATGCCCCAGGCGCGCGCCGCCACGGTCCAGGCGAACAGCCCGGCGAGCCCGGCCATCCCCGTCATCCCGCTCACCGCCGATTTGGGGCGGGGATCGTAGCGAGGGGCGGCGGCATCGACGTCGAGCTTGGACGGAAGAGGCGCGTTCATGGCGCCGGGGCTTAACCCCAAACGGTAAGCATAGGGTGAATGCGCGGGCGGCGACACGATCCGGCCCCCGTGCTGGTAATCAATTGGTGAAATTCCGGTCTGTGGGAATGTGGATAAAGCGGGGGTCGCGGTAAGGACTTCTTAAATCCCTCTCCATGCAAAATCGAATCCGGAGGAGCTAAATGCTCTCGAAGGGAAGCAAGATGTATTTAGAGGACCGGATCGTGGAGACTGGCTTCTCATTTTCGAGCGAGGTTCCGGCGCCGCCGGAGCGGCGCGGCGCCGAACGCCACATCAAGATCCTGCGCGTCGGAACCTTGGTGGTCGACGGGCGCCGCGAGCTCTGCCTGATCCGCAACATCTCGGCGGGCGGGGTGATGGCGCATGTCTATTCCTGCTTCGATCCGGGCCAGCGCGTCACCGTCGAGCTGAAGACGGGCCAGCCGGTCACCGGCCGCGTCGTCTGGGTGCGCGGCGGCAATGCCGGCATCCAGTTCGACATCGCCATGGACGTCGCCGAATTGCTCGCCAACCCGCGCGTGCTCGACAATGGCTGGCGGCCGCGCACGCCGCGGGTCGAGATCGACCGGATGGCGACCTTGCGCATCGGCGCCCGCACCTCCTGGGTCCCCGCCCGCGACATCTCGCAGAGCGGCATCAAGATCCAAACCGGCACCTCGCCCGCGCCCGGCGAGGAGGTCGTGGTGACCCTCGAGGGCTTGCAACCGCGGCACGGCGTCGTCCGCTGGCGGACCGACACTTTCTGCGGCATCGCCTTCAACCAGTTCATCCCGTTCGGCGAGCTGATCGACTGGCTCAAGCAGGCCAGCGACCGCGCCGCCTGAGTCCGATATCCGTCATTCCAGCGAAAGCTGGAATCTCGCTTCTGTCCGGCGCTGCAAAGGAAAAGAGATTCCAGCTTTCGCTGGAATGACGATGAGCCCGCGCATCGCCCCTCCTACCCGGCCTCCAGTGCGCGAAAGGCGAGCGCGCGCAGGAACAGGGTTTCGCCGGTGATCCAGTCCTGCCGGAGCAGGTTTTCGTCGGTGAAATCGACGGCGAGCCATTGCCGGATGATCGGCCGAAGCCGCTCCTTGTCCGCGGGCGCGGCACCGGCATAGGCCAATGTCGCCGCCGCGCCGACCCAGGGCGAGAGCGGGTGGCGGTAGGAATCGAAGAAGCGCTGCCCGTTGGCAAGCTCGACATAGGCGCCCGACGGCAGAATCTCGGTCGGCGGCGGCAAGGTCCGCACCGACCGCACGAAGGCCTCGGCGGCATGGCTGCCCTGCAGAGTGCCGGCGGCGCCGGTGGCGACCGTCGCCATCGCCGCGAATACGAGGCTCTCGGTGCGCCGGTCGTCATTTGGGTAGTCGGTCCAGCGCGCGCCTTCGGGCGGGCCCCGGTTGAGCCAGGCGACCGCGCGGGTCAGCGCCGCGTCCACGCGCGGCCTCAGCGCCGCCGGGACCACGCCCGCGCGGCGCGCCTCGGCAAGCGCGACGACCAGGATCGCGGTGGCGTGGACGGCGGCGTTGCTGTCGTCGGGCCTCGCGGTGAAGCTGATCGCCCACCAGCCTTCGGGATTCTGCGCGCCGAGGATCGTCTCCAACAGCCGCGGCGGCGGCGGATGGCGCAGGCGGGCGGAGGCGATGATCACCCAGGCATTGCCGATGCTCTGCTCGGTATCGTAGATCAGGAAGCATCCGCAGCCCGGCCGCTCCGCGCGCTGGAGATAGGCGAAATAGGGCGCCTCGATGGCGCGGCTCTCCTCCGGCGCGCCGGAGATCAGCTGGCCCACGGCCCAGGCCCAGCTGGTGCCGATCAGCTCGGGCTCGCTCAGCGTGCGTTCCGCCCGCAGCGCCACCCGCGCCCGTGCGCCGCGCTCGCCTTCGATCGAGGCGCGGAGCTGCTGCGGCGTCACCGGCGGCCCTTGCGCGGATTGCTCCGCCTCCGGCGGTTCGCCCGGCGCCAGCATCCGCGGCAGGAGAAAGAGCAGCAACGCCGCGACCAGCAGCGCGCCCAGGCCGAGGCCGACGAACAGCCGGCGGCGGTCTTTGCCCCTGGCCGCGGGCCGGGGCGTGGCCATCGCATCCGCCGCGCCGATCCGCGCCCGCACCTCGTCCAGGAACTTGGCCCTGACCGCGTTGAACTGCCGCTGCGAGCGGCCGATGATCAGCGCCTGCACCATGAACAGGCCCATCGGGAAGTCGGTCGGCGCGAGCTCGTCGACCATCACCGGGAGGATCTTCTCGGCCTCGCGCGCGATGATCGCCTCGTGGCGGACATTGGGCGAGGCGACGCTGGCCTTGGTCCACAAGGCGACGACCAGCTTGGCGCTGGCCAGCTGCTCGCGAATCCAGCTGTCCCAGTCCTTGCCGGGCGGCGTCGACTGGTCCCAGAAGACCTCGTAGCCCGCCCCCTCGAGCGCATCGCGGACGCGCTCCGCGACGACCCGGTCCTGGCTCGAATAAGAGATGAAGATGTCGGCCAGCCGGGGATCCTCCTCGGGCGCAATGCCTAACCGAGCCCCCGGCCGAACGCCAGATGGCGCAAGCGGCTGGAGCGGGTAGCGGGAATCGAACCCGCGTCACAAGCTTGGAAGGCTAGTGCTCTACCATTGAGCTATACCCGCAATGCCAATTACTTAGGTAGTATTTCGCCGCATCGTTTTACAGGCCGTTTTACAGGGCAGGCCTGATCCGCTCGCTCAGTGCCACCACGGTGGCGGCGTCGTCAACATAGGTTCGGCGGACCCTGCCGACATTCTGGGGCGACCAAGCGACGATGCGACCGATCTCCTCGTCGGTCAGATTTGTGCGGCAAAGCTTCGTCACGAACGTGCCGCGGCAATCGTGGAGATGCTTCACTCGATCCGGCTCGCCCAGCGATGGATCGCCCGGGTGGATTATGCCGGCGGCGCCGTTGGCAGCATCGCGGATCTGATTGAAAGCCGCAGTGAAGCTGCCCGCCGTCCATGGCCTGCCGAGACTATTGACCAGCAGCGTGTTGACCCCTGGCTCTCGGTGCCGCGTGCGCAGCTCGGCGATCAGCCGGCGGCTCTCGGGGATCAGCGGGATCACCGCCCGCCGCCGCCGTCCCCGGCTCTTCTTGCGCGCGGTGCGAACGATCGCGTGGTCGCTGACCTCGTCAAAGGTGACGCCGATCAGATCGCCTCGGCGCATGCCGGTGACGTTGGCAAGATCGAGGCCGTCGATGACGTGCGGGCGATTGAGAGCGAGCGCCGACAAGGCGAAGGCTTCATCATCTTGCTCGAGCCAGATGATCTCAGCGCGGTCCGCGCCTTCGTACAGCGCAGGGACATCCGCAGCGACGTTGATTGCGACCATGGTCCTCAGCTTGCCCCAGAAGAGCAGCTCGCCGAGCACTTGGACGCCCATGTCGGCCGCGCGCGGCGTGGCTGCGCGTGAATCGCGCCAGGCGATGACCTTCGCCACCATCCGCGGGTCGTTCCATACGTCCAGCGGCGTCTCACCCCACCTCCGCTCGATCGCGTCCAGCTCGTAGCCCCAAGTTTCTTTCGTCGTCGCGGCGAGCTTGGTCCATTCCGGGCTGGCCTTGGCGGGGATTGTGCCCCGCCAGCGCCGCGCAAGGCCCGCCAGCGTGCCTTCGTCCCGCGGACTGATGAGTTTGGCCTGCTCGGCCGCGAGCGCGCTCAGCGCCTCCCTGTCGAGCCTCGGCCTGGTTGGGCCGGCGGTCTTCATGATGAGCGGGCCGCCCCGCCAGGCATAGACGTACCAGCGGACCGGCTTGCCGGGGCGAGCGCTGCGCACGAAATGGACGCCGGCGACGTCGCTCATCAAAGTTTTCCGGCGGCTTCGAGCTCGTCGAAAAGGCTGGCTGGCTGTTGCGGCATGGCGCGCGCCTCGACGATGCGGATGGTGCCGTCACGAAGCACTTCGAGCCCGGCCGGGTCAAGGCCCGCCTTGCGCGCGGCCGCGACGGTGCGGTCGATGACGGCCTGGCTCGGATAGGCGGCTTTCGGCAAATTGGCGTGAGCGCCCATCAGGCGGCCTGCCGCCTTGCCGCGGCCTGGGCGCGAAGCTCCGTATTGAGATCGCCCAGCCATGCGCGATAGTGGCTCAGGAGGCCGTGAATGGCCGCCACGGCGTCGCGGCGGGCGATCCGGGACGGATCGGCCGGGGCCTTCGCCACGGCCGCCTCGCCAGCCTGGAGGGCGCGGGCGGCAGCGAGCTCCATCGCCTCGAGCGTGATCTCCTCGCCGGCGGCGCCGACGATCACCGTCTCGCCCCATCTGCCCTCGCACCACCGCGCGATCGCGCCCCATGCCGCATAATCCGCCTCGGCATCGCCGCGCTCGATCTTCTCCTCGGCGATTCTCGCCGGGTAGAGCCGCGCGCGCTCGTCGCGCTCCCGTGCGGCGTCCGGCGCGTAGCCGGCGCGGATGGCGGCCGAAAGGAAATCGGCGATCACGCTGCCACTGCCTCTGCAGCAGTGGCCACCAGGTTCGCCCGCACCAGCGCTTCCGACAGCGGCGGGCAGACGCTGTTGCCGATCATGCGGATCTGCGCCGTCTTGGTGAGCGGCTTGCCGTTGACGATCGGGTCGAGAATGTAATCGTCGGGAAAGCCCTGGGCCCGGGCCAGCTCGCGCGGCGTCAGCATCCGCATGCCGATATCGGCGATGACATATTCCTCGCCGTCGATCGTCACGGTGACCAAGCCGAATCGCTCCTTGGTCGTGGCAGTCCCGATCGGCTGGTCGAAGCCGTGGCCTCCATTCTCGTTGCCGTAATATTTGATCAGGAAGGCGGCCACTTCCGCGAAGTGAGTGCCGCCGGCGGAGACGGTGTGGAGCGGCTCGTCGATCGGCTGGCCGTCCTTCGACGTGCCGCGCAGCTTCATGACGCTGGTGGCGACGAGGCGTTGCGTGCAGCCCTTCTGGACGATCGTCGACACTGGCTCGCCCATCGAATGGCCGATGACGCCCGTGTTGGCCTGTTCCATATGGGCGCAGACGACCGCGAGCGGCGGCGCGCCGCCGGGGCGCTTGATGAAGCTGTTCGCGGTGACCGTCGGCGCCGGATCGTCAAGCGACTGGCCGGGATGATCGGGCCGGTATTTGTGGAGGAAGGCGCTGACCAGGTTCTGATGCGCGCCGCCCGTGATCGTATGCGTCGGCTCGTCGCCCGCGGTGTAGGGCTTCTGCGCGTTGCGCATCGTCATGACGTGGGGGACGAGGAGCGCGGTCGCGACGCTGTGCTTGATCCCGCCGGCGACAATGGTGCCGAGCGGCATGTGCAGATCGAGGACGCGGGGCGCCTGCCCTTCCCGCTCGCCATAGCCCATCTGGATCAGCGTCGCGCTTACGGCCGCGAAGCCGCCGCCAGCACTGGTGATCGTGCGCAGCGGATCCTGTGCCTGGAAGGCGCGGATCGCCCGGGTGCTGGTGTTGTCGACGCTGACCAGCGTGGCGGCAAGGACGCCGAACTTGTTGCCCTGCGTCGTGACCGTGTGAAGCGGGGCGTCCGCCGCCTGGGCGGGGTTCGGTCCAAAGTTCTGCTTCACCAGCGCCGCCGCGACAAGGCAGGCGTCGGCCTTGGCCGTCGTCGTCGGATAGGGCCCTTGGACGTCGACCGGGCCGCTCTGCCCGCGCCGCCCGCCGCAACCGACGATCGTCGCGCTGATCAGCGCACTGTCCCGGCTGGCCAGCACGGTCGGGAACGGCTCGGCCGGGCCGTGATCGCCCTTCCCCCTTTTCTTGCCCTTGCTGTCGCGCTCGCCATGGGCGGTGCGCGCGAAGACCGGGGCGACCATGGCAAACTCGCCGCGCGCGGCCGTGGTGACCGTGCGCAGCGGATCCTCGGCCGAGTGAACCCTGCTGTCGCCGCCGCTGTGCGTGATCGGGACGATGAACGGCTTCGGGCTGTTGACGACGAATCGCATGATGCCATGGGCGATGCGGCGCTTTGTCGCGTCCTTCAGCTCCTTCTTGCGGGTGAAGATCGACGGGCACGGTATCGACCAGTCGATGATCTCGGCGGCGGTGCGGTAGTGCGGCAAGGCCGGGCTCGATTTCTCGAACCCGCGCTCCACCAGGCCGCGGTTCCACCGCTCGAACGCAAGCTCGCAGGAGGGACGGTGTGTCGGCTGGGGCCATACGATCGGCTCACCGTCGCAGCGGGCGATGACGAAGAGACGCTTGCGGCTGGTAGGCGCGCCATAATCGCAGGCCCTCAGCTCGCGCGACTGGACCTTGTACCCGGCGCGCCTCAGGCGGCCGACCCATTGGTCGAACGTCTCGCCCTTACGCTTCGGATCGGGCTTGTCGTCGGCGCCGAGCGGGCCCCAGGTGCGGAACTCCTCGACATTCTCCAGCCAGATGATCTGCGGGCGCAGTTGCGGACCGAGCCGCTCGACCCAGTGGACGACCGTCCAGGCCAGGTCGCGGATGTTCTTCTCGACCGGCTTGCCGCCCTTGGCCTTGGAGAAGTGCTTGCAGTCGGGCGAGAACCACGCGCCCAGGACGGGGCGGCCGTCCACCGCCTCGAGCGGGTCGACGGCGTAGATCGACTGGCAGAGGTGGTGCGTCGCCGGGTGATTGGCGAGATGCATCGCCACCGCCTCGGCGTCGTGGTTGATGGCAAGGTCGACGGGGCGGTCGATCGCGGCCTCGATGCCGGTCGAGGCGCCGCCGCCGCCAGCGAAATTGTCGACGATGATGCCTTCACCCCAGACGCGGATGAAGGCGACGGGCGAGGCGCCATCGAGCAGGTCGGGATGCTTCATTGGAAGGTCTCCGGCGCGTTGGCGCGCTTGATGAGGATGTCGACGTGGCACCAGCGCGCCGTCTCGGGGCACCAGCATTGGAGGTCGGCGCCGCGCAGGCGGGGCAGCTCGGCGAGCAGGCGCGCGCGCCAGCGAAACAGGGCGTCGACTTCTCCAGTCGAGAAGCCGAGCCGCTCCAGGGACAGCGCGGCGAGCTTGCCGTCGAACCATTGCTCGTAGAGGCGTACCGAGCGGGCGACGCCGAACCGGCGCCAGTCGAAGGGGTTGCCGCGGACCGTCGGGCGGCCGCAGTAGATCACGCCCTCAGGCGTGCGCGACCCCCTCTTTCTGGAACGCCTGACCCGTCGGGGCATTGACGCCGCACCGGCCCCTGATCGCGGCGCCGCCGCGATCCTCATGCTGCGGCCTTGGTGGCAACTGCCTTCGGCCGGGACGGGAGGCGCAGCGGCTTCGGCGGCGCTTCGCTGAGCCACAAGATGAGACGGTCGAACTGCCAGGCATCGAACTCCGTCGCAGCCCACGCATCCCGCGCAGCCCACGCAGCCCGCGCAGCCCACGCAGCCCGCGCAGCCCACGCAGCCCGCGCAGCCCACGCAGCCCGCGCAGCCCACGCAGCCCACGCATCCCGGCTGGCTCGCCCCCATTCCTCGTCCGAGACGCGGCCGGCGAGGAAGCCCAAGGTCGCCTTGATGGCGAGCCGCGGGCGCTGGTCATCGGGCCAGCGTTCCTCGAAGATGTGCAGCACCTTGATCGCGCAATCGTTGACGAAATAGGTCAGGCGCCGCGCGACTTCATCGTCCGTCATGGCAATCGCGGAAGCTGCCCAGATCATGTCCGAATAGGTGCAACCCGCCTCGCGAGCCGCGGCGGCGCTGAAGCAATAGCCGGGGTCGCAGTTCAGACGCCTAAGTGCGGCGCGGACGCGGCGACCGTCGTCGGCGCAGGGCTTGAGCTTGCTCAATTCGCCGACCGTGATGCAGAGCTTTGGCGCCGAGGCGGCTTGCTTCGTCATGGGAGCAGATCCTTTCCAATCAGAGGAAGAAGCCAGGCGAGGCCCGGCACGATGAGGCGGATGACGAGGTAGGCGAGGGCCAGCCCCGCCCCGACGAGCGCGACGTCACGGACCAGCAACACTGCATCCTCGATCCAGCGGCGTAGGCGAGCGTTCACAGCCCCAGCCCGAAATGAAGGGCCACGGCGAGGACAATGCCAAGCCGAAGCAGCGCCCGGTCGAGATCGTCGCGTCGACGCCAGCGGCGCTGCAGGAGGGTGATCATGATTGCGAACGCCGGGCATCGACGATCGGCAGAGCCGTCGAGCAGAAGGCGCATTCCGCAGCTTGGCGGCCCACCAGCCAATGCTGCCGCCCGCAGCTCGGACAATGGTTCGCCTCACCAGACCGCCAGCCGACGACATAGCCTCGCCGTTGCGGATCGTGCGGCTGGACGGTCGCGATTGGGCTGCTCGTGATCAGGCGGAGCCGGGGGCCTCTCATGCCGCTTGCCCTTGCCGCTCGAGGCTGCGCCGGTGGCGGGCGAGCAGGCCTTCGAGGACCGGGGCGTTGGCCTGGCGGTCCATCAGGACGTTGAAGCGCTGGAGCTTCTTGGCCGAGACGCGGGCCTTGCCAGCCATCTCCCGGTCGAGCTTCGCCAGCTCGGCGACCTCCGCGTCGCTGAGCGGCGTCCCGTCGATCAGCTCTGTAAGCGGAACCCGCTTGGTCGCCGACGCGCCGAACTGATTGCCGATGAAGACGGTGCGGGTGCCGTCGTCGTGCACCAGGTTGATGCGGGCAAGGGCGCGGCGGCCGTCGAGATTGATGAGCGCGGCGCTGCCTGCGAGCGGGAATGGAGCGTGGTTGTCGAGCATGGGGCCTCCTGATGGTCAGGAGGCGGATTAATACGTGTCGTAACGCCTATGTCAATACGTTATGTATTATTGGAGCGTCCCTGCACTGCTCGCTGGAGGCGGGAAGCTGGCCAGGATTGCGCGACGCACGACGCCGATCACCCGCGTCTCTTCGTCCGCTGCATGTTCAAGATCGGGCGCGCCCAGGACGATCGGCTTTTGGAATTCGGGGCGGTCCGACTCGCTGAGCAGGACATATTGGCCTTCAACCAGCGCCAGCCTTTTGCAGGTCAGTTCCACCAGATCGTGAGATTGGCGTTGAACGATCACCAGCTCGCCGGGCCGGGCCTCGATCCTGCCGAACCCGATCCGCCGACAAATGAGGGTGGACGCGGTCGGGAGGGTCAGGTTCATGCTCTGGCCTTCCAGATTGACCGCGAACATCTCTTCGCCCTCATCGCCGGTCAAAGCGGTAAAATCTATTTCCTCAGGCTCGTCGGCATCAAGCACCGACGCTTCGCGCCAGATCCCCGCGGCCACAGTTCCGAGCAGCGGGATTTTCCGAACGACAGTGTATGCTCCAACGGGCCCATGCTGTGGCGCCTCGATGTGATCCAGGCCCAGCAACCAACCAGGCTGGCGCCGGAACGCGCGCGCATAGCGAATAGCGGCATCCACGTCGAAGCCCCGCGTACCGTTTTCGTGACTGGTAAGCGTAGCCGGGGACCATCCGAACGCCTCGGCCGCCGCTGCGACCGTGCCGTAGCCGGCATCCTGTCGGGCCTCCCGCAACCGTTCGGCCATGATATCCTTGCGGCTCGCCATAATGCGCAGCGTAGCAAATCCGCTAATACAAGGGGTATTGACAGGGATAATACGCTGCGTATTACGTGACAGCATGTCACAGCACCTCCAGCCCATATACGATGTGTGGGGCGGCAACGCCGAAGCGATGGCCGCCGACATCGACGAGCTCGGCGTCACCGTGCGGCAATGGCGCAATCGCCGCGACATTCCGTCGCGCGCCTGGCCCAAGATAATCAAGGCGGCCGCCGCGAGACACCGCATCTTGCGGCTGGAAGATTTCCTGCCTCCCGAAGCTAAAAGCGATCTCCCGTTGCATGCGGGAAGTTCTGCAGCCGAATGGCCGATCCAGTCAGCAACTAAAACCGACGAAATTATTTGCTCCGAAGCGGAGAATACCGGCGAGGGGGACGGCCCCGGCCACCCTTTCTCTGCGACCTCTTCCAGCATGTCGAGCCCGCGCGCGGGCAACGGCGAAACGAGGTCGGCATCGAGCAGCCAAGCCTCTTCGCCTTCGCCATCACCCACGGCTGACGAAGCGGGCGTGGCGGCATGAGCGGCGATCGGCGCAGCGTCGTCCACTCTCCGCCGCTTCAGCGCGCGAAGGCGGCGACCAAAGCCCTAGTCCGCGCCGCCGGCGGGCAAGAAGCCGCTGCGGCTGACACAGGCAAAAGCCAAGCGCGGCTCTCAGCCTATGGCGTACCAAATGCGCCTGACTTCGCGCCCATCGACGTCGTCGTAGCGCTGGAGGGGATAACCCACGGGCTGCCCGGGCACCCGCACGTCACCCGCTATTTGGCCGGCGAGGCCGGCTTTCTCCTGGTTCCGAAGCCCCAAGTCCAGCCCGGCAACAGCGATTGGTGCTTGGCGCTCGCGGCAGCTGTCGCTGATTTCGGTGACGTGCAGGATCGTCTGCTGCGGGCGATGCCAGGCGGCGTCACGGCGCAGGAGGTTCGCGACACCGATATTCGCCGCGAGATTGCCGAAGCGATGGAGCGGCTGGCCTGCCTCGACGCGCTGGCTGCGCTCGCCCTGGAGCAAGAATGATGTCGGCGCGGGGGAGGCGCAGTGTCAGGTGAGCGGCCCGGAAACCCGTCTGGTAACCGAGGCGGAGCTGACGGGCTGGGCGCGCATGGCCTTGCCCGGCGACAGTTTCGTCTATTGCACGGGCCCTGCCGTGCCGCCCGGGCCGACGAAGGAGCGCGTCAAGAGACTGATCGCTTCGGGCACGGTTCGTGCGCATCAGCGCAGGGGAGCTGGCGGCGCGCTCGAATCCTACGTGGTCAAGCGGGTGGAAGAGCCGGTCAGGATCGAGGCCGCTCCACTCGACCAGGCGCTGGAAGATATCTTCGAAGTGCTGTCGCGCGCGGCCCAGCGCGGTCGACGCTGCCCCTCCGACGCGGAGCTGGCGCGCGGCGCCGGGCTCGCGACCCGCAACCAAGCGGCGTGGCGCATGCGCAAGCTTGAGCGCTCGGGCCGCATTCAGTCTCAGTCGATCGACACGCCCGACGGGCCTTGGCGCATCGTGACGATCGTCCAAACCCGCAGGCAGACGGCGTCGCCGTCGAGGGTGGCAGCATGAGCCAGCCCTCGCCGAAAACACTGGCATTCGCCGCCGACACCCCACTTGGCGTTGTGCGATCGTGAGGTACGGCTCCGCCATCCTAGCGGACCCGGGCTCAGAACCTTTGTCCTATCTCGACTTCGTCGCGGCCAAGGCGGTGCGGGCGCCGGAGCTCGGGCTGCCGGTGGCGATCGGCGACGTGCATCCGCTGCTGCATCGACATCAGCCGGTCCTGGTCAAATGGCTGGTCGAGGGCGGCCGACGTGCGCTGTTCGCCAATTTCGGGCTCGGCAAGACCATGATCCAGCTGGAGGCGATGCGCCTCCTCGCAGAGGAGATCGAGCGCGGCGAAGCGCGCTGGCCACTGTGCCTGATCGTCATCCCGCTGACCGTCGTCACAGAGTTCAAGACCGACGCGGCCAAGCTCGGCATAGACGTCCTCTTTGTGCGCACCACGCGCGAGATCCTTGACGCGCAGGCGGCCGGGTTCCGCGGGCTCTACCTCACCAACTACGAATCGGTGCGCGAAGGGAAGATCGACACGTCGATCCTGACCGCCGTCTCGCTGGACGAGGCGTCCTGTCTGCGCGGCTTCGGCGGGACCAAGACCTTCCGCGAGTTCATGAAGCTGTTCGACGGCGTCCGGTTCAAGTTCGTCGCCACCGCGACGCCCTCGCCCAACGAATATATCGAGCTTCTCGCCTACGCGGCCTTCCTCGAAGTCATGGACGTAGGCCAGGCCAAGACCCGCTTCTTCAAGCGCAACAGCGAGAAGGCCGACGCGCTCACCATCCACCCGCACAAGGAGGCCGAGTTCTGGCTGTGGGTGAACAGCTGGGCGGCTTTCATCCAGCGCCCCTCCGATCTCGGCTTCTCCGACGAGGGCTATGACCTGCCGCCGCTGGACGTGCGCTGGCACGAGGTTCCCTCCGACCATCGCAAGGCCGGCGAGGAGGCGGACGGACAGCGCCGTCTGCTGAAGGCGAGCGCGATCGGCGTCGTCGACGCCGCGCGCGAGAAGAAAGACAGCCTCGGCGCCCGGATCGCCAAGATGCTCGAGCTTCGAAGCGAGGATCCCGGCGCGCACCGCCTGCTCTGGCACGACCTCGAGGCCGAGCGCGCGGCGATCGAGGCGGCGGTGCCGAACGTGGTTTCGGTTTACGGCGCTCAAGACCTCGACGATCGCGAGCGGGCGATCATCCGCTTTTCGGACGGCGATATTCAGGAGCTGGCGGCCAAGCCGATCCTCGCGGGCTCCGGCTGCAATTTCCAGCGCCACTGCGCCTGGGCGATCTTCCTCGGCATCGGGTTCAAGTTCAACGACTTCATCCAGGCGATCCACCGCATCCAGCGATTCCTGCAGACGAAGCCGGTGCGAATCGACCTGATCTTCACCGAAGCCGAGCGCAGCGTGCGCGCCAGCCTCGAAGGCAAATGGAAGCGGCACGAGGAAATGTGCCGCCGGATGAGCGAGATCATCAGGACCTACGGGCTGGGCCTCGCCGGCGCGGACGACATGCTCGGTCGGTCGATCGGAGTCGAGCGGCGCGAGGAAGTCTCGGGTGCTTCGATCGCCGGCAAGCCGGCTTGGCGGGTCATCAACCAAGACACGGTGATCGAGGCCGCGCAACTGGCCGAGAACAGCCTCGACCTGATCGTCACGTCGGAGCCCTTCTCGACCCAATATGAATATACGCCGAGCTATAACGACTTCGGCCACACCGATAACGACGCCCATTATTTCGCGCAGATGGACTATCTGCTGCCGGACCTGGTGCGCGCGCTGAAGCCGGGGCGGATGATGTGCTTCCACGTCAAGGATCGCATTCGCCCCGGTGGCCTCGACGGCGTCAGCTTCCAGAGCGTTTCGCCCTTCCACGCCGAGTGCATCGCGCACCGCCGCCGGCACGGACTGTTCTACATGGGCATGATCACGGTCGTGACCGACGTGGTCCGCGAGAACAATGCGACCTATCGGCTCGGCTGGTCGATGCAGTGCGACGACGGTAGCCGGATGAGCGTCGGCATGCCCGAATATGTGCTGCTGTTCCGCAAGCCGCCCACGGACACGACGGACGGCTATGCCGACGAGCCGGTGAAGAAGAGCAAGGCCGACTATAGCCGCGCCCGCTGGCAGCTCGACGCGCACGCGCTGTGGAAGTCGCGCGGCGACCGGCTGCTCGAGCCGGAGGAACTGCTCGGCCTGGACACAAAGACGGTCTATCGTATGTTCCGCGGCTTCTCGGCCGAGAGCGTCTACGACTACGACCGGCACGTCGCGATCGCCAAGGCGCTCGACGACGCAAATCAGCTCCCGACCCATTTCATGACGCTGCCGCCCGTCTCCCGCCATCCCGACGTCTGGTCGGACGTGACCCGCATGCGCACTCTCAACGGGGTCCAGGTCGCCAAGGGCCGCGAGCGGCACCTCTGCCCGCTCCAGTTCGACATCGTCGACCGCCTGATCAACCGCTTCTCGAACCCCGGCGAGCTGGTCTACGATCCGTTCGGCGGGCTGATGACGGTCCCGCTGCGCGCGGTGCGGCTCGGCCGCCGCGGGCTCGGGGTCGAGCTCAATCCCTCCTATTTCGACGACGGCGTGACGATCCTGCGCGAGGCCGATCATGCCCGCCAGTCTCTCACCCTGTTCGATCTGTTGGCGGCGGAGGAAGCCGTCGGTCCCGGCGACGAGGATGTCCCGGAAGAGCTGGAGGCGGCGGAATGACGGATGCAGCAAAAGCACAGGCCGAAGCGAGGGCGCATCTGCTATATTGGCTGCGGGAATTGGGCGCGGATGTCTGGCGTGTCCCTTGGGAATTTTATCGCAATCCCGCGATCAAAGCCGCCGACGAGATCGAGCGCCTGGACGTCCTTTGCCGCCCCTATCTTTCCGGAGTTCAGGACGGCCTGAAGCAGGCCATTGAGCTTTGCGACGACACTTATCGGAAAGCGGCGGGCGGGTCGGTTATTGCGGGCGCAGCGCGCTCCTGCCTCTCCGAGTTGTCGAAAGGGCTGCAAGCCCTCGCTCCCGCCCCGATCGAGGCGAACGATCTGGCCGACGCTGTTGAAGCCTGTGGAACATGGATCGACCATCTTCCGCTTCTGGAAACCCAAGATCGCATCAACGCTTGCTATCGTGCAGCCGACGCACTCCGCGCCCTCCAATGCGGTTCAGCGGTGGAGGGACAGCGCGCCGGGTTTAGAGCCGGCCTTCAAGAGGCGCGGCGCGTCGTCACCATGATTGCTGCCGCCAAGGGGCAGCGAGTGGCCAACGCTCTGACGGAAATCGCTGAGCAGCTTTCGGTTCTTGAGCGCTGCGGCCTCTCCCCAACACAAGCTGACAGGTAATGGCTACGTTCGTTCTCACCGCCGAGACGCAACTGGTCCGCCAGATGGAGGTCCACGACGCAGCCAAAAAAATGGCGAGCCGCTTAGGAATGGCTGCGCAGGTCGAGACGAGAGTCGGTGATTTCCGACACACGGGCTGGAGCACGGGTTGGACGAAGGGGCTTAACAATGGCTGTGACGTTCTGGTCGAGGTCTATGTCGTCCCGCTGACGCCGTACACGCTCTCGATGGAAACCGAAAATCTGGTGCTTCGTCGCGCGCTCGACGAGGCAAGCGGTCAGGGGACCGGCGACAGGGCCGTTGAAGCCTATCGATCTGAGCTTCGCGAACGTGACGAGGACATTGCCGTCTCCCTCACCCCTCCACCTCCCAAGGAGCCGGGACTGTGAGGCGCAGCCGCCGCCAGCCCCGTGCACCGAAGGCCTGCTTGGTCAAGGCCTGCGGGACGATCATCGAGCCCTGGAAAGTCATTTGTGACGCGCATTTCCGCGCGCTGCCTTGGGCGACGCGCGCCGCCATCCGCGAAGCGCGGGAGGCGCGGGCGCCCCACATCGTCTCCAGGTTGATGATCGAAGGCGCGGCTGCCCTCGCGGCGCGGGCCGGCGAAGCCGCCGCCGCGGCGGCGGCGCGGACCGCCCGAATGATGGGGGAGCGTGATGGTTGATCCTATCCCCCTGCTCGACGCGATGGAGGACCCGGCGGCACGGGCGCAGATCGAAAATATCATAGCGCGCATGCGCTTCGCTCTGGCGCCGATGTTCAATGACGATCCAGAGAATATCCCCGTCAACCAGAGTTACGCGCTAACGGCGGCGGCGCTGTTCGCCGGCATAACCGTCGGGCACATGATCGCGCTGGGCGTGATGAAGGAACAGGACAAGAGGCGCGCCGGTCAGGTGATCCTGACCAACTTCCGAAACGGGATCGAGCTAGGCAAGAATGAAGCCCGCAAAGCAATGCTCGAACAGCTTCCCGCGAAGGGCAGTGCATGAGCCGCCGCACCCACGCGCAGATCCGCGAGGCGGCCATGGGCGAGCGCGACATCCAGGTCGCGGCCTTTCTCGATGCCTATGCCGACCTGGTCGACGCGCGACGCCCCCCCCCCGTGGCCAGCCAGCTCGCCAGCGCCGCCCGGCGCCTCGCGAGTTCGATCCGAGCCGGCCTTGTCGATGACGGGATGCCGGCATGAGCGCCGCCGCCAACGCCGCCTGGCCGCCGGAGCGGGAGGCTGAGCTGATCCGTCGCTATTGCGCTGGGGAGCGGGTGAAGGTGATCGCCTTCGGGTTCGGCGTGTCGTCTCGCTCGCTGCGCTACCAGATCGAGAGGCTGCAGCGCGCGGGGACGCTGGCGATGCGCAACAAGGGCTGGAGCCCCGCAGAGGATATCGCGCTGCTGCAGGCTGTCGGCGCGGGCGACAAGGCGGCCCAGCTGACCGGGCGGTTCGGCCGATCAGAGGAAGCGATCAGGATGCGGGCGATCAAGCTGCGCTGCGAGCAGCGCCAGGCGCAGGCCGACGCCGAGCGCGCCTTCGCGGCGCCGCGCGGCGAGGCCGCGCCTGCCGTGGCGGATCTGGATCAATTCACATTGGAGCTGCGAGCTGCGTAATGAGCGCCGAGGGCGATCAAGATGGCCGCACACGGATGCGGATCGTGCCGTTGACCCTGCGCGCGGCGAACGATTTCGTCGAGGCTCACCATCGACATAGCGCCCGCACGTCGAATGACGGCGGCAAATTCGCGATCGGCATGGAATGGGGGGGGGCGCTCGTGGGCGTCGCGATCGTCGGCCGCCCCGTGGCGCGTTTGCTCCACCAGCCCGGCACCGCGGAGATACTCCGCCTCTGCGCCTCGCCTGCGGCGCCGCGAAACACATGCTCAAAATTATATGGCCGCGCCAAGCGGATCTGGCAGCTCATGGGCGGGGATAGGGTCGTCACCTACACGCTCGAGGCGGAGAGCGGGGCCTCCTTGCGTGCGGCCGGCTTCGTCATCGAGCAGCGGGTGCGCGGGCGGACCTGGGACACACCAACCCGCAGACGCGCCCCTAGGGCCTCGGAGCAACTGGACAAGACCAGGTGGGGCAGCGTCCTGCCCGAGGTGCCGGCATGACGGCCGACAACCCCCTTCTCGACGCCGCGCTCGCTTATGCCGCGCGCGGATGGCCCGTCTTCCCGTGCAACCCGAAGAACAAGCAGCCGCTCCTCGCCAAGCTCAATGACGACGCCGGCAAGCCGATTCCGAACAGCGGCGGCGTCAGCCGAGCCTCGACCGATCCGGCGGAGATTGGCGCCTGGTGGAAGCGCTGGCCCAAGGCGTTGATCGGCCTCGCCACCGGTCATCCGACAGTCGACGCCGGCGGGCTCAGGCTCTTCATCGTCGATTTCGACCCGCGGGTGGAGGAGGATACGGGCGAGGTCTGGACGCTGGAGCGGCTCAAGGGCGAGCTCGAGGCGCAGCTCGGCTGCGAATTTCCGGTCACGCTGGCGGCGCTGACGCCTTCGGACGGGGTCCATGCCTATCTGCTGCAGAACGACGACGGGCCGGCGATCACCAATAGTGACAACCTGCCCGAGCATGTCGACGTCCGCGGCCTGGGCGGCTATGTGATCGCGCCGCCGAGCGTGATGGGGCCGAACGCGGTCAAGGGCCAAGCCGGGCTCAAATATCGCTGGCACCGCAAGGAGCCGATCGGCGGGATCGCGCGGGCACCGGCGCGGCTGGTCGAAGTGCTGCGGGAGCGCAAGACGCACCCGGACGCCGCCGCTCGGCCGAGCGTGGCGCCGCGGCCGATGCCTTCCGACCTCGGCGAGGCCGAGCGCGAGGCGATCCGCAAATATGCGCTGTCCGGGCTCGATCTCGAATGCCGGGCCGTGCGAGACGCGCCGAGTGGCCGGCGCAACCCTCAGCTGAACGACAGCGCGCTCAAGATTGCCTCGCTGGTGGCGTCAGGCGCGCTGGACGAGACGATCGCGCGATCGAGCCTGGAGGCTGCCGCGCGCGCCAATCCGGGCCGCGACGACGATCGCCAGCTCATCGCGACGATCGACAGCGGCTGGTCCGCCGGGATCAACAACCCTCGCGATCTCTCCGAGATCGCGGCCGCCGCTCGTGACCGGGTTTCTCGCTCTGGCCGAAACGCATCCTCCCGCCCTCGCTCGCCCTCTCCCCCCTTGCCCCCAGCATCCCCCTTCGAGAAAGATTATGGCAAGCCATCCTCCCAAACGGGATCATTGGGCTCAGATGACAGAGGAAGGGGGCGTGGGGGCGCTGCTGATGGTGATCTGACGCGGAAGTGCGGCTTTCTACCCCAGACGGACCTAGGCAACCTCGAGCGCTTCCTTGCTCGTTACGGGGCGGATTTCCTCTTCGTCGAGGCGTGGGGGTGGCTGGCCTGGGACGGTCGCCGGTGGAACCGCGACATGGCGATGGCGCTGCTGGGCCACGCCGTGCAGCTCACTATGCGCGCGATACAGGATGAGGCCGAGATCGTCCGCGCCAGCGGTGTGCCGTTCCCGCCAAAGGAAGGCTTCGACGACGACAGCGATCACTATGACGACGAGGATGGCGATGATCGGTTGCCGATCAAGACGATACAGGCGACGCGCAAGCGCAAGACCCTGAATTGGCGGTGGCAGCGACACCTGGCGCGGCAGAGCGACAATGACGGCGAGCGCCACGACTATATCGCCCAGATCAAGTCCAGCGGCGAGATCGTCCTGTTTTCGCAGAAGATCGGCTCGTGGGGGCGAACAAGCGAGGGCGCTGGCCATATCAACTGCATCGCCAAGCTCGCCGAGGCGCGGCTTTCGGCCATGCCCGACGATTTCGATGCGGACCCGCTGCTGCTCAACATGGAGAACGGCACGCTGGTCTTCTTGAGGCCCGATGAAGGCCTGCCGGCGTCGGTCAGCCTGCGCGCGCATCGGCGCGAGGACCGGATCACCAAGATCGGCAACGCCTCCTACGACCCCGCCGCCGCCTGTCCCGCCTACGACGCCTTTCTAGAGAAGGTGCAGCCGACGATCGAGATGCGCGACTTCCTCGACACCTGGGCGGGCTATAACAGCCTGGGCCTCGCCGACGCGCAGAAGATGGCCGTCTTCTACGGCGAGGGCTCGAACGGCAAAGGCGTGTGGGTCGCCACCAAGGCGCACATCCTGGGCGACTATGCCTGGTCGACGGGCATCGAGACCTTCATGGACGCCGGGCGCACCCGCAAGGGCGCCGACGCCTCGCCCGATCTGGCCGCGCTCGCCGGCCGCCGCATGGTCTACGCCAACGAGCCTGAGGACAATTCGAAGTTCGCCGATGGCCTCATCAAATCGCTCACCAGTGATGAGTCAAAGGGCGGCGTGCGCGAGCTGATGAAGCCGCCCTTCGAGCTCAGGATCACCTTCACCAACACGGTCATGGCGAACAACATGCCGCGCATCAGCACGGATCACGGCATCCAGCGCCGGGTGCAGGTGATCCCTTGGGGCGTGATCATTCCCGACGAAGAACAGGATCTGCGGCTCAAGGACAAGCTGAAGGCCGAAGCCAACGGCATCCTCAACCGCATGGTCCGGGGCGCGCTGCGCTACCTCAGCGAGGGCCTTGCCATGCCGGAGGCGGTGAAGGAGGCGACCCGCGAATATCAGGCGGAGAACGATCTGCTCGGCGGCTTCCTCGAGCTGTGCATCGCGAGGGTGAAGGGGATGACTGTCGGGGCGACGCCGCTGCACCGGCTGTTCGTAGCCTGGCAGAACTGGGCCGGGCAGTTGCCGCAATCGGGAAAACCCTGGTCCGCCAAGCATCTCAATTCGCAGATGCGGCGCAAGAGCTTCAAGATCGCCAAGTCGAGCACGATGCAATGGCAGGACGTGGCGCTGCGCTTCAAGGAGAGCGATTTCGTTACCGTCGATGAGAAGGGTCATATGCATCCGGTCGAGGCCGAGCTGCCGCCGCCCGCGACGTTCGCGGACGAGGCCTTGCCGAAGGGCACGCCGGTGCCCCCGCACCCCCCCGATGCTGCGGACTTCCTCCCAGGAGGCTATGACGATGTTCCGTTCTAATCCTCCCTCCCTCCCTGAACCGGGAGGATCGCAAAGCACCATAACTCGCGGTTTTCTGCGGGATTGGGAGCTTGCGGGAGCTTGGGAGGGAAAACCGCCACCACCTTCGTAGCATGTGCGGGCAGGCGCGCGCGCAAGATTACCCCAGTTCTCGCTCCCATGCTCCCTGATTGAACCTAAGGCATTGATATGACTAACTCCAATCCTCCCAATGATCCTCCCATCTTTGGGAGGGACGTCGAAGATCCCACCTTCTGGACTTTTCGAGAGGTTGAGGGGCGGCTGATAGAGGCGTTGCGTCATTGGCGCCGGATGCCTGATCGGGAACGGGGCTGGCTTCACGTCAAGGCGCTGTGGCCTGAGCTAAAACACCATGGCTGGCGCGTCGACGTTGAAGGCGAGTTCAGCGAGCGCGAGATGGACCCAGTGCCGCGTCGTCCTCACCTGACCCGTGGCCAGATCGCCCAGATGAATGAAGCGAGCGAGTGGCTGCTGATTGTACCGGAACGGGACCGCCGCATGGTGGCGCTCGCGCTCGCCTTCCAAGTCGCCGGCGGGGACCGCCGCATGAGCTGGGAGCGGGTGTGGCGGGATGTGGGGCGCGGGAGGCCCGGCCCTGACGGCTTGCGCATGCGTTACTCGCGGGCGATCACCCGCATTGCTCAGCATCTAACGAAAGACCAGATACCGCTAAGCTGTTGAGATTGAACCCGCGTGGCGTGTCAAGGTGCGTGGCGCTCATCCGTGCAAATAATGGGTGTTCGCCACGCACCCTCATTCAGGCTATGTCATCGATATCGTCGGGCAGGGCTGCGGACACCGGGCCTTTCCGTCATTCCCATATCGGAGACTAGGATGCACCGGGGCGGCTCGCCATGCCGGTGAGGCCGCGCACGCTCGGCAAGCGTCCCGTCGCGGTCCGAGGCCGGGCCAACGATGCGGCGCGGCGTAAGGCGAAGCCGTGGCGGGATTGGTATTCGTCGGCGTTATGGCGCTCGATCCGCGCCGCCCAACTGGCTGCTCAGCCTTTATGCGAGCGACATCTCCGGCGGGGAAAAACCGTCGCGGCGGCGGTGTGCAACCACCGGCTCCCGCATCGGGGGAACTGGGAGATGTTCGTCGCCGGGCCCTTTGAGAGCCTGTGCAAGGCTTGCCACGATGGCGAGGTCCAGCGTGAGGAGCGCGCGGCCTCCAAGGCGGCCAGGGGGGGTGCAAAAGTCTAGGCGGACGCTGCTGGATCACCGGTGGTCAACATCGAAAAAATCGGCGCGATATTTTCGGAAAAGTTTTTTTACGGGTCTCGGCGAGCGCGCGACGCCGCTGAGCGCGTGTGGGCAGGTCCCGCACCGGACCGCAGGCCGCGGTCCGCCCCCGCGGGTCCGCTACGCTAAGGCGGCTCCGCGGGGCCTCGGATCAATGCCAGGCGGAGACGATAACGACATGGGACGACTTCCTGACCCGCGTGGCGAACAGGCCGCGAAGGGGCACCCGGGGCGCCGGAAGTCGGCTCTTCGCCGCCGCGAGGAGGAGGCGGAGCGGGTCGCCGAGCTGCTCGCCGCCGCTCCGGCGGACGGAAACGACGCCGCAGCGCCGCCGGCGCTGATCGACCGCGGCCCATTGACCGCGGCGGCCATCGCCGTTTGGCGTGAGCTGGCGCCCAAGCTGGCGAAAACGCACCGGCTGCAGCCGCAGCACCGCCCGATTTTCGCGATGTTCTGTGTCTATTTCGCCGAGTGGGTGATCGCCAACGAGGACGTGCTGGCGAAGGGCCACACCCAGAACGTCAAGACGGTCGCCGGCGGTAGGATGGAGCGGATGCGGCCGATCGTCGTGATCCGCGACCGCGCCTTCGAGATGGTGATGAAGTTGTCGGACCGCTTCGGGCTGACGCCCTCGGACGAGTACGCGCTGTTCAAGGACCAGGCGATCGCGGCCGCGCAGAACCCCGGCCTCTTCGATATTCGCCGTCGGGAGGATGGCGCGCCTAGGGAGGGTGGGGCTGGAAGTGATGCTGACCTCAAAGTAGTGGGCGGCCTGGTCGGCTCGCTGGACCAGATGGATTCGGAGCCGCCGCAGCGGTTGAACTGATGGGCGCGAGCGGGGCCGTGATCGCGGTGGCGATGCCCCCGTTCTGGGCTGAGACCGATCCGCTGCCACCATGGCTCGAAGCTGTGGCAGGGGATGCGGAGTTCGATTGGGCGGTCAAAGCTTGGCGCCGCGCCGCAGCGGCGTCGGAAGCGTGGTTCGATTCGGCCAAGGCGGACAAGGTCGTAGCGCTCTGGCCGCGGGTGTTTCGGCTCACTGACGATCGCTTCGCGGGCAAGCCGTTCAGACTAAACCGTTGGCAGGAAATCATCGTCCGCCTCTTGGTCGGATGGAAGGTCCCGGTCGAGATCGCCGACGCCGACACGGGTGCGCCGACGCGCGTTCATGTCCGGCTGTTTCGCCGGCTGATGCTGTGGGTGCCCAGGAAGAACGGCAAGTCCGAATTTCTAGCGGCGCTGGCGCTGCTGTTCTGGGCGCTCGAAGGGGTCGTCGGCGGGCAAGGTTACGTCTTCGCCCGCGACGAGGATCAGGCCGAATTGGCGTTCAATAAGATGAAGGCGATGGTCGCCTATAACGAGGCGCTCGCCGGGGATATCCAGGCCCACAAGAAGTCACTCTATCTGAAGACCAGGGCGGCGGGGTTCCACCTGCTGACTGGCGCGGAGGAGGGTAAGCACGGCAAGGGCCCGATCGTCATCGTCGGCGACGAGATGCACGAGTGGAAGAGCCGCAAAATCGAGAACGATTTGCGGCAGGGGACGGGGACCAGGCTGCAGCCGATTGAGCTCTATGCCTCGACCGCAGGGCTAAAAACGAACCTGGTTGGCGTCGAATTGTGGGACGAGAGCCTTTCCATCTTAGAGGGCAAGACGGACGATCCGACCACCTTGGTGGCGCTGTTCGCCGCCGCAGCCGAGGACGAGTGGAACGACGAAGCGACCTGGGCGCGGGCGAACCCCTCGCTCGGCCTGTCGCCGACCGTGCCGTTCCTCCGGCGCGAAGCTTCGCTGGCGCTGGGCAATCCGCGCAAGGAGGCAACGTTCAGGTGCTACCACCTCAATCAATGGGTGGAGAGCACGGCGCGATGGATACCGCTGAAGAAGTGGGACGCCTGCGCGCCCGACAAGAAAGCTTGGCGGCGCTACGGCGCGGAGTTGAAGGGGCGCCGATGCTTCGGCGCATTCGACGTATCGGCGACCAAAGATATCACGGCCAAGATACTGGTCTTTCCGCCCGAAGACGAAGCGGAAAGGTGGAAGCTGGCGTGCCGGTTCTGGGTGCCAGAGGAGACGCTGGCCGAACGGATCAAGACCGACCGGATCGACTATACCAACTGGCTAGCTGACGGCGCTCTCGAGACGACGCCCGGTGACTATGTCGATCAGAATTACGTCCAGCGCGCGATGCTGGAGGATATGGCCGATTACGAGGTCGAGCGGTGGGGCTTCGACAGCTGGAACGCCAAGAAGCTGGTCGCCGACCTGCAGCAGGCTGGCGTCGATCCGGAGCTCTTCATGGAGATCCGCCAGGGCATCCTGTCGATGGGCGAGCCGAGCAAGCATTTCGAGCGCCTCGTCTTCGCCGGGATCCTCGACCATGGCGGCCACCCCCTACTGCGCTGGATGGCTGGAAACGCCGTCGTGCGCTTCGACGAAAACATGAATTTCATGCCTGCGAAGAAGCGGTCGGCCGAGAAGATCGACGGGATCGTGGCGACCGTGATGGGAATCGGAGTGGCGATGGCAGACCATGAGCAGGACCACGGCGGGGTCGCCGCCTGGCTACAGAGCTTGAAGGGCGCGGAGGCGTGAGCAGTTTGCGCCAGATCACCGGTGCGTCCACGCCCCCGAGCCTGTGGCAGAAGGCCGTGACCGCGGTGTCTGGATGGCTGGAAGTGGGGCGCTCGCCGAAGATTCGCGATCCCCAGAACGCCGTTGGCGGAGGAAGTTCGGCGGGAGTGACCGTTAACGACCATGCCGCCATGAGGCTGAGCGCGTTCTTCGCCTGTGTTCGTCTGCTCTCTTCGACCATTGGCTCTCTGCCACTGCAGCTTTATCGCAAGCGGCCGAGTGATAAGTCGCCTACCTTAGCCGACGAGGCGCAGCTTTCACGGGTATTTGATAGCCCGAATGCTGATCAGACGCCGCTCGATTACATAGAGTTTCTGGTCATCTCCTTATTGCTTCGTGGTAATCATTACGCACGCAAGATGAAGGAAGGTTCGCGGCTGATCGGGCTTGAGCCGGTGAGGCCGGATATTGTCGCCGTGCGCCGCCGCTCCGATGGCCGGATCGGTTATCGCTGGTCGCATGAGGGCGAGCATTACGACCTGACAGAGGATGACGTTTTCCACGTCCGCGGCTTCGGCGGCGGCCCTCTGGGCGGCCTGTCGACAATTGCATATGCTCGGGAGTCGCTAGGCATCGCGATTGCCGCCGATCGGACTGCCGGCGCAATGTTCGCCAACGGTCTGAAGCCGTCAGGCGGCGTGAAAGTCGACAAGCCCCTGACCCCGGAACAGAGGACGGATTTCTACCAGGAACTGGAGAAGCGTTTCACCGGCCCGGACAATGCCGGCAAACCTTTCGTATTCGAGTTCGGCTCCAGCTGGGAGTCTATCTCGATGAATGCTGACGATGCACAACTGCTGGAGAGCCGCAGTTGGAGCGTCGAAGAAATATGTCGGTGGGCGGGTGTGCCGCCGTTCATGATTGGCCACAACGAGAAGGCGAGCGGCTATCCGGCAAGCCTGGAACAGCAGGTTCTTACCTTCCAGAAGTTCACGCTCAATCCATACCTGATTCGCATTCAGCAATCGATCCGAAAGCAACTTCTCTCTCCAGCGGAGCGTGCCTCTGGGCTCTACGCAAAATTCAATATGGAGGCGTTCCTGGCGGCCGACAGCGCAGCGCGCGCCAGGTTCCACGAATCCGGCCTGCGCAACGGCTGGCGGACCATCAACGAAGTCCGCGAGAAAGAGGAATTGCCCCCGATCGAAGGGGGAGACGTGGCGCGGGTGCAAGCACAGAATGTGCCGCTTGAAGACGCTTTGCGCGACGCCGTCGAGAGCGGACTGCGCGAGATGCTTCCGACCTACTTAGCGGCCGCTCTTCGCGACCACCGATACAGCTAGTCAAACTGGGAGAGGGTACGATGCGGTTCGGGACGAAGCGCACGCTGAAGGTGCGCGACTTTGCGCTCAGCGTAAAGGCCGATGGCGTTTCCGACGACGGAACCTTCGAGGGCTATGGCTCGGTCTACGGCACCGTCGACAGCTATCAGGAAGTCGTCGCGCCTGGGGCATTCGCCGAGAGCTTGGCCGAGCTCGCCGCGAAGCAGCGGCGGGTGCCCGTCCTATGGCAGCACCGCAGCGATCAGCCGATCGGCATCTACCTCGAGATCACGGAGGACGAGACCGGCCTTTTCGTGAAGGGGCAGTTGCTCATCGAGAAGGTAGCCCAGGCCGCCGAAGCGCATGCTCTGATGAAGGCGGGCGCCGTGACCGGGCTCTCCATCGGCTATTGGGTGCGCGAGAGCAGCTATGACGAGAAGACCGGCATTCGCACACTGACCAAGCTGGACCTGGTCGAGGTCAGCCTGGTCACCTTCCCCGCCAACGACGACGCGCGGGTCGAGGCGGTCAAATTCAAGCTCGCCCATGGCGAGTTGCCCAACATCAGGGAATTCGAGAAGCTCCTGCGCGAGGCAGGCTTCTCCAAGACGCAGGCCGCCGTCGTCGCCAATCGCGGCCTGCCTCATCTGCTCCGGAGCGAGTCCGAGGGCGCGGCGACGAAAGCGGGGTTCGAAGCCCTGTCCTCAGCGGTGGCCGATTTCCGGTTGCCGTAGCTCTGATCGGAGACATGACATGAAGACCAATGCATTGCTCGCGGCAGCCGCCGCGATGTCCGCCGGCGCGCCCGACGCGCATCTTCCCCCCGCGCCATTCGAGTTCGGCCGCAAGGAGGTGGGCGATCCCGACAATCCGCCCGACGATCGGCAGATCAAGCAACTCGCCGCGGACCTCAAGAAGGCGACCGACGAGGTGAAGCGGTTCGCCGAAACGGCCGACACGGAAATGAAGCGGCTCGGCGCCGTGACCGGGGAGACCAAGGAGAGCGCGGACAAGGCGCTCAACGACATGAACGGCATCTCGGCGCGACTCGACGAGATCGAGCAGAAGATGCAGCGCCGCGGCGACGAGCGCCCCGAAGGCAGCAGGTCTGCCGGCCAGCAGGTCTGCGAGAGCGAGGAGCTGAAAGCCTGGCTCGGTGGGAGCCGCAAGGGCACGTTCAGCCATCCGGTGAAGGCGATTATCTCGGCGCTGACCACCGACGCCAATGGCTCCGCTGGCGACCTGATCGTGCCGCAGCGCCAGCCCGGCATCATCACCGCGCCGCAGCGGCGCATGACGATCCGTGACCTGCTGACGCCCGGCAACACCACGGCGAACGCGATCCAGTATATTAAGGAGACGGGCTTCACGAACAATGCGGCCACGGTGTCCGAGACCAGCGGTGCGGCCAAGGCCTCGTCCGAGATCAAGTTCGACATCATGACCGCCGCGGTGACCACGATCGCCCATTGGGTGCTTGCCACCAAGCAGATCCTGGACGACGTCCCGCAACTGCAGTCCTATATCGATGGCCGCCTTCGCTACGGCCTCGAATATGTCGAGGAGGGGCAGCTGCTCAATGGCGGTGGCACCGGCACCGATCTCAACGGCGTCTATACCCAGGCGACGGCGTTCTCCACGCCGACGACGCTGCCGGCGACGGTGACGAATATCGACGTTATCCGCCTTGCCATGCTGCAGGCAGTCCTTGCCGAATATCCAGCTTCCGGCATCGTCATGCACCCGACCGACTGGGCGGTGATCGAGCTGGTCAAGGACACCACGGGCCGGCACATCATCGGCAACCCTGGCGCCGGGGGCAATACCACCACGCTGTGGCGGCTGCCGGTGGTCGAGACGCCGGCGATGACCGCCGACAAGTTCCTGGTCGGCGCGTTCAAGCTCGGCGCCCAGATCTTCGATCGGGAGGATGCCAATGTCGAGATTTCGACGGAGGACAGCGACAACTTCCGCAAGAACCTGGTGACGATCCGCGCCGAAGAGCGCTTGGCGCTCGCGGTCTATCGGCCCGAGGCGTTCATCAAGGGCGACTTCAGTGATGCCCGGACCGCGGCGACCACTCCCTAATCGTCCTCGTCCCTTGCTGGGCCGGCGGCACGCGTCGCCGGCCCTTCTTTCCTGGCCGCCGTCCGCGACGGCCCGAAAAGGAGACCGGCCATGAAGCTCATAGCGAACGACACACTCCACGTCAGCAACGTGCGGGCGGACCCTCTTCGCGTTGGCGAGGAATTTGAGATCAATGATGAAGAGGGTCGCGCCTTGGTGGCGCGTGGCCTCGCGCGGGAGGTGAAAGTGAAAGCATCTGGCGAGACGAAAAAGGCAGCCAAGCCCGCCAACAAGAAGGCGGCCGAGCCGAAGAACAAGAGCGCTCGCTGACCCTTTGTGGCGACGCCGGCAATTCAGGGGACGGTGCTGTGAGATATTCCATCAGGACTGTCGGCCCGCTGCCCCCCGATGAAGACATTGAGGGAGTGATCGACCTCGAGGAGGCGAAGCAGCACCTTAATGTCGATCATGACGCGGACGACGCGCTGATTGTGGCGCAGGTGCTGGCTGCTCAGGATTTCGTTGAGCAGTTCACCTCCCGGATACTTACGCCGCGCGTCATGGAAATGTCTTTCGATGGCTTCCCGGGACCACCTGGGGAGATTCTACTCCCCCGCGAACCAGTGACCGGCGTCTTGTCGCTGATCTATACCGACCCGGAAGGGGTGGCTCAGACGCTCGACAATGCTGATTGGCGCTGGGACGAGTTCGAGCCCGGGCTCGTGCGGCCCGCTTTCGGAACTAGCTGGCCCAGTGCGGCCGAAGAGCGCGGCAGCTTCCGGCTGCAGTTCGAGGCGGGCTACGACATAGGTTTGGCGCCGGCTTCCTTGGTCGCGGCAGTCAAGCTTCTGCTTGGCACGTTGTACGGTCAGCGGGAGAGCGTTGTCGTCGGACCGATCGTCAACGATCTGCCTGGCGGCGTCGCAGCGCTGTGCCGGCCTTACCGTCGTCTTGGCATCTCATGCTAAGCGCGGGCCGCCTCAAGAAGCGCGTGACGATCGAGGTAGGGACCAGGACGCCGAATGGCCAGGGCGGCTACACCATCGTCTGGGCGCCCGTGGCGACCGCGCCGAACGTCAGGGCGGAGATTATCGGCCTGTCGGGAGACGAGGCCTTGAAGGCCGGCATCGAGCGCAACGTGCAGCAATGGCGGGTGACGATAAGGCGCCGCGAGGACGTGACCGCCAAGCACCGCCTCAAGGAAGGCTCGGTCGTCTACGACATCAAATCGGTCATGCCCGATCCTCGCAGCGAGGCGGCGACGCTGCTCATCTGCGAGACCGGCGCGCCCGCGGCGGGCGGCTGATGGCTTCCGGTGTTCGCGGTGGCGCGGCAATTCGTCGCATCCTGAGGAACCTGCCAGAGGGTTTCCGACAGGAATTGATTACCGGCCTTAACAGCTGGGGCCGTGAACTGGCCGGCGTCATGCGGGCGAGGACGCCGAAGCGCAGCGGGAGGCTAGTCGGCGGCATCGGCTACAAGGTCTATCCCAAAGTCCTCAGGCTGCGGGTCGGCCTGATCGTTTCCAAGCGGGAGCGGAACGCGCTTTTCTACGCCCGCGTCCTCGATCTCGGGCGGAAGGGGCGAACTGTCCAAGCGCGGAAGCGGCTCAAGAGCGGCGGGGTTTCGACCTATGCGATGAACGTCTCGCCGATCCGCGCGATGAAGTTCGTCACCGGCCCGCTGTCCGACCTCAGGTCCGGCCTCAACCGGCACATCAAAGGCATCTGGGGCAGAGCGCTCCGGCGCGTCGCGGGAGTGGGTTAATGCCGAACGCAGTTTCAGTCGTAGAGGCCTCCGCATTTGCGGCCCTGAGCGCTGGCGTCACGCTCGCCACGGTCTATCAGCATGTCCCCCAGGACACCCCTCCGCCCGTCGTGATCGTCGCTGACATGGACGCCGAAAGGCTCGGCACAAAGGAAGGCGACCCCGACCGAAGCATCACCTTGTCGATCGTCACCGTCACCGAGGGCGAAGCGCGCAAGCCGCTCCTCGACATCCAAGGGGAGATTGAGACCACCCTGGATGGGCTTCGCGTCACCCCTGCCGGCTGGGTCCTCAAGTTCGCGTTCCAGTCCAGCGATGGCGCGCTGATGGAAGACGGAAAAACCTATGTCGGGACGAGCCGCTTCAACGTCCTGGCGCTCAGCAACGATTGAACCGCAAGAGGAGGGCAAGTCATGGCCACGAAGAAACTCGGTAGCGACTATATGGTCTGGGTCGAAAGCGCTGTCCCCGGCACGTACAACGTGATCCTCGGGCAGGGCAATGCGACGATCAATCGCTCGTCCAGCAATATCGATTTAACGTCGAAGGATGACGGCGACTACGGCACCGGCGCGCCCGGTCCCCGCGCGCTCAGCGTCGATCTCGACATTCTGCCCAAGCTGCCTGACGCGAACGGTTACACCCGGCTCGAGACGCTGGCGAACGCGAGCCCGCGGGCTCCGTTCAATATCCAAATTCGGAAGGGCGGCCTCACAGGCGCGCCGGCCGATGCCGTCTTCCAGTGCTCGGTCTACGGCAATCTGGACACCACGAGCCTCGGTCAGGGCGCAGCGGTCAGCACCAAGACTACGTTCACAGCCGCCGCCGCGCCGACCATCGACACTCTGGCCTAAGGGGGCGCAACCATGACGGTACAGATCGGCGACAGGAAGCTCGCCACCCGAATGCCGACGGACCTCGACAGGGGGCTGCTTGCCGACACCGGCTGCAATGCTGCTGAGATCGGCCGGATCATTGCCGGCAATCCGTTGGCGGGGACGGTGGCGCGCGCGCTGCTTCCTTTCCTTGCCGAGGACGGCAGGCCGTCGCTCGCCGAGCTGGCGGGGGAGATTGAGGCGGCGGGGACGGGTGCCGTCGCGGCTCAGGTCGTGGGGCTCTACGTCGCGGCCGGAGCCGATGATCTCGACGGTCTGACCATCGCTCAGCTTTGCGAGAAGGCCGAGGCGGAGCAGACCGACCTCGCTGGCCTCAAGCGGCTGAATGACATTCTGGCGGCGATGCGGTCCGCGCGAAAGGCGCGGGCAGCGGCGAAGGTGGAAGCATGAGTGGTAAGGGCATTCCCTCGATTGAGGCGCTGGGCGACGAGCTGCTGGCGGATGACGAGACGGCGGCGCTCGTCGCGGCCGGCGTCACCATGGGCGCGAATGGTCTTCGGGGCGAAGTCGACCTCATCCTCGACGGGACGCGGCTCGTCCTGCGGCCGTCCCACGAAGCGATCGTCGAGGTGGAAAAGCTGACCCGCATGTCGTGCCTGAAACTGGCGCAGCGCGCGGCCGATGCCGAGATGACGCTGAGCGAGGCCGCGCTTGTCGTCGTCGAGCTTGCCCGCGCATGGGGCCGCGCGACTGGCGACCAGGTGGCGCAGAACTTGGACGCCGAACGGGTCGGCCAGTTGCTCCATACGTTCGGGCTTATGGGTGTCATGCTTCGGCTTGCCCTCGTCCTGCAAAACGCGGTCACTGGCGGCGTAAACGTGGACGGGACCCCAAAGGAGGGGGAAGCACCGCCGACGACGGAGAAGGCGCCCGAGATCCCCGTCGTCGGCTCGCAGGCATAGCGGGCGCCGCGCTTCACTGGACAGCGGCGGAGTTCTGGCGGTCAACGCCGCACGAGTTCTGGGCCTGCTTCGAGGTCTGGCGTGAAATGAACATGACGAAAAAGCCGGGCGACGATTAGCGTCGGAGGCACGTCGCCAGCACGGCAACGAGCAGGGCGATGATCAGCACTGTCCCGATCTGCCGCATCCTCAGCGTGTAGAAGTCTGTCCCGCAGTGCGGGCACGCCCGCGCATGGGCGCGGATTTGCTTCCGGCAGCGGGGGCAGGCCTTCGTCCTGTTGGCCTCGCGCTTATCCATGGGGTCCCACCCAAAGCGATACCGGCACCGGGGGCAGATCGACGCGCTCGCGTGGATAGTCCCTTGGCAACCCGGACAGACCTTCAGCGCGGAGCCCAAAGCTTCGGGCGGTGGGCGCTTTGGCGCGTCGCGTCGAGGGGGCGGCGGCATAGTCTCCGAGGTTAGCGATAATCCATCCTCTGTCGAGAGCGTCCAGGAGATAGCATGGCCGAAGACGTCAAGAAACTGCTCCTCCAGATCGACGCCTCAACGGAGCTGCTGAGGCGCGAAGTCTCGCGCGGCAGCGATACCGTCGAGCGCTTCGAGCGGGACACGAAGCGCCGGCTTCAGTCAGTCGATCGCAGCTTCCACGATCTCGGCCGGGGCGTCGATTCCCTGAGGGGTCGCTTCGGTGCGTTCCGGGGCGCGCTGGCAGCCATTGGTCTATCCTTCGGGATCGCGCAGCTCACCGGCTTCATCCGCAGCTCCTTTGAGCTGGCGGCCTCTCTCATCGAGACCTCTCAACAATTGGGGGTTTCGGCGCGCGCCCTGCAAATCTACCGCTATATCGGCTCGCAAGCGGGCATCGCTACCGAGACCATGGACCGGTCGCTGGGCAAGTTGAACCAGACGCTGGGCAGGGCTGCGTTGGGCGCCGCTGCTCCGACCCGCCAGTTGCGCGCGTTCGGCTTCACGCTGACAGAGATCAGGCGCGGCCTCACGGTTGAGGAGGCGATCCCCCGCTTGGCGGATGGCCTTTCCAGGATCGAGAGTTCATCCCGCCGCGCGGCCGTGGAAGTCGCTTTCTTCGGTCGGGCCGGGCAGGCGCTGGATCCTCTGCTCAAGCAGGGCGGACGGAAGATCAACGAGTTGTCCGAAGCGGCCGAGCGCCTGGGCGTGGTGCTGAGCGACGAGCAGCTTCAACGGCTGGACGACGCGGCCGATAAATACGACGCCTTGAAGACGCTGCTGTCGGCGCAAATTGCCGCGCTGATCGCCGACAACATTGATGCGATCCTGAGCCTCATTCAGGCGCTGGCGGATCTCATCAGCTACGCGGCCAGGGCCGGGGACGCATGGCGTAATTTCCGCCTCGAGCTTCGCCGGGGCGGCATCGTGGCGGCGCTCGGCAACCGCAACTTGGCCGACCCTCCCGAATGGGGGACTGGCGGGCGCGGACAGGCGATGACGCTGGACGAGCGCCGGCGCCTGCTTGGCGAGCTTCAGCAGATCGACGCAGAGCGGCTTGAGATTGCCCGGCGTGCGGACCCGAGCTATCGAGCCCCCGCGCTGCCTCGGACGCCCGTCACGCCGCGCCCGCCCTCATCGACCCCGGACCTGGACAACTGGAACGCGGCGGCGACCCACCGCCGACCGACGCCGGAGCGCACGAACGCGCAGGCGTTCCGCGACTTCGCAGCTGCACTGGCGGCGCTGGGGGTCCGCCCCGCCTCCGGGCGATACGGCTTCCGCACCGCCCGCGATCAGGCGCAAATCCACGCCCAAGGCGAGAGCCCACTGGACGGCACCCGCCGCGTCAGCCGCCACCAGACTCATCAGGCCTTTGATCCTAGCCGTGTCACTCAGAGCGACGACGCGGCGAGGACGGCGGCAAGCCAGGCTGGGCTCCGCGGCTTCCGAATCGTCAACGAAAGCGGTGGCCGGAAGCACTACGAATGGACCGGCCACAGCGCCCAGCGCGGCGATCTCGAAGTGGCGATCGACGAGCAGGAGCGGCAGGATCAGGAGGCGACGCGCGAGCGGGAGCGGGCGCTGAGGGAGACGTTCCAATACGATAGCGAGCTTCGCCGCGCGCAAGGCACCACCCTCGGCGCGATGCGCGACCTGGCTACCGACCACGGGGTGCGGGCCGAACTCTCGACGCGGATGCTGGACCTCGAGCGGCAACAGGAGTTCGAACAGCTCGATCTGCAGGTGACGATGGGCGAGCGGACGCAAGCTCAGGCCGACGCGCTCAAGCAAGAATATGACATCGCAGACCGCCTGCGGTTTGAGGCGATTCAACTTGAGGCGGCGAATAACCGCCGCGAGGAGATGGAGCGGCTTACGGCCACGCGGGTCGAGCTGCAGCGAAGCCTGCTCGAAGGGGAGGGGGCGCTTGCCACTACGGCCGCCGCGCGGCGCCGGATCGAGCTTCGCCTCGTTGAACTCGCCTTCCAAGAGGAGCGCGCGCGCCTTCAAAGGATTATCGCCCTCAACAGAGGTGACGCTGAAGAAGCCGACGCCCGCCTCCGGTTGGGCGCCTTGGACGCCCAGACCGGCCAGCGCCGAGAGACGGCGCGACGGAATACTCGCGGCCCCCTGGAAGAGTATTTTGAAGGGCTCCCCAACACGACCGACGAGATCAACGAACAGCTTCAGTCGATCGAGGTCCGCGCCCTCGAGGAACTGACCAGCGAGTTCGGATCGGCCACCGCCGCCGCTTTGGGCTTGCGCGGCGCAATCGGGAATGTGGTGGCGGCGCTCGCCGAACTCGCGCTTCAGCAGGCGATCCTGCAAATCGCCGGTCTTTTCTCCGGCGGGACTGGCGCCGGCGGCGATGGCGGGATCGGCGCTTTGATCAGCAAGGCGTTTTCCATCGGCGGCCCACGCGCGATCGGTGGCGGCGTCTCACCGAACCGCATCTATCAGGTCGGTGAGCGTGGGGTGGAACTGTTCCAGCCCAGCGTCCCCGGGCAGATCATCCCCAACGATAAGCTTCCCGGCGCGGGCGGGGTGAGCGCGAGCATCATCTACCAGATCGACGCTCGCGGCGCCGACCGGGACGGCATAAATCAGTTGCGCGCGGAAATGCAGGCGCGGGAGCGGACGCTGCCGGCGCGGGTCGTCGGCGTCGTTGAGGACGCGATCAAACGAAGGCTTATCCGATGATCACGTTTCCTCGAGACATGCCGAGCGTGGGCGCCCTCGGGCAATGGTTCGAACTGGACCGCGTGGACTATCTCTCCCCCGAAGCTGGCGGCCGGCTCGGTGCAGTGACGGCCGGGCAGCCGCTGTGGAAAATGGCGGTCGGCCTGCAGAACATGGTCCCCGACGACGCCGACATATGGCGCGCCTGGATCCCCGTCCAGCGCGGCGCGGGCCGCCTGTTCTATGGCCGCGATCTCGACCGGCCTTATCCGAAGGCATATCGCGGTGGCTTCGCGGGAATGACGCGAGCGGGCGGCGGCGCTTTCGACGGTGCCGCAACATCCTGGTCGGAAGCGCTCGACAGCGAGAACAATTCCCGGGTGACGCTCAACGGTTTGCCGGCGAACTTCGCCCTCGGTCTGGGCGATTACATCGGCTTCCGTTGGGACGACGCCGAATATCCAGGGGGCAACCTAAAGCGCCGCGCGATGGTCCGGGTCGTCGACGCCGCGACCGGCAGCGCGGGGGGCGTCCTAACCGTCACCTCCGAGCCCGCCGTGCCGCTCGTCGTGCCGGTCGGCGCCGTGGCGTACCTGAACGTCCCGGTCTGCCTCATGCGCCTCGTCACCGCCGAAACCCTGCTCGCAGAACAGGGCCTCATGGCGTTCACCTCGGCGGGAGGAAAGATCGTGGGCTTGCAGGACCTTCGCGAATGAAGAGCTTTTCCGCTCCCGCGCTCGCCGAGATCGCGAAGGGGACGGCCGTCGTCACGGGCGCGGTCGAGATCGCGAGCGACCCGCCCGTTCGCGTATGGGGCGGCTACGGCACGATCGAGATCGAGGGCGAGGACTTCGTCGGGCTGGGCGACCGGGGCTTGGCCCAGGTGTCGGCCGCCGCCCTGGGCGGGGCGGAGCAGAACGTCACGCTTTCGCTGTCCGGTGTTGAGCCCGCCGCACTGGAGCTGCTCGATGCGAGCGAGGTCCAAGGCGCTCCCGTCACCCTCTGGCGGCTGGTTTTCAAGGGTGATGCCAAGACCCTGCTGAGCGGCCATGTGTTCACGCGCGGCCGGCTTGATCACCTTCCGATTGAGGACGTGGTGGGCGCATCGGCGACGATCAAGGCGCTGATCGAAAGCGCCGCGCGCGGCCTGGGGCGGAGCGGCGGCCGGATGCGGACCGACGCCGACCAGCGCCTGATCGACCCCACCGACGGCTTCTTTAAGCACGTCAGCTTCGCCGGCGAAAAGCTTCTGGCCTGGGGCGGCATGAAGCCGGCGGCGGCTGGCTCCGTCCTGCCGGGGGCCGGCTCTGGCGGCGGTGCCGGCCGGGGCGGCATCTACCAGATGCAGCACGAATGATGGCGCGCGACCACGGCGCCTTGATCGGCTTCCTCGCGAAGCGCGCGGCCATGCCGTTCCGCTGGGGAAGCGCCCGGAACGATTGCGTCTCGTTCGGCGCGCTGGCGGCCAAGGCCCAGACGGCGCGCAATCCCCTGGGCGGTCTCAAGTGGGGCTCGCGTAAGGAGGCGCTCGCCCTGCTCGACGAGCTCGGCGGTCTCGAGGCGGCTGTCGACGCTCGGCTCCGCAGGGTCGCGCCCGCCATGGCCCAGCGCGGGGACATTGCCGGCGTTGCCGATGAGACCTTCGGCCTTCGATTGATGGTCGTGGAGGGCTCCACCCTTGTCGGCCCCGGCGCTCACCGGCCCGAGCGCCTGCCGCGGGCGATGATGGTCGCGGCCTGGTCACTCGATCCTGACGAGGCCGCCGATGGGTAGGACCGTCAAAGCCGTCGTTGGGATTGGCCTCGCCGTCGTCGGCGTCGTCACCGCCAATCCGGGCCTGATCGTCATGGGCGTGTCCATGACGGCCTCGGCACTCCTCACGCCGAAGGTGAAGCAGGGGCAGCGGCAGGCGTCCGTCACGAACCTGACGATCGGCGAGATTGCCCGCGAAGCAGTGTTGGGCGAGGCGGTCACGGGCGGGTCGCTGGCCGACGCCTTCAATTACGGCGGCAAGTACGGGACCGATTGGGAAGTTCTGGTGATTGCGCTCGCTGATCATGAGTGCGACTCGCTCGTCGGCTTCTACGTCAACGACCAATATGTCGCCTTCACGGGCGACGGTATGGTGGCCGGCTATAATAACCAGCTCGCCATCTACTTTCGCCACGGCACCGAAAGCCAAACGGCTCCAGCCATCCTCGCCGCGAACGGCCCGGGGTGGACGGCAGACGACCGGGGTGTGGGAATCTGCTACGTCGTGGCCGCTTACAAAGCCGACGCCTCCGATGCCCAAAACCCCATCTATCCCGCAGGCCGGCCGGCCTTCCGCTGGCGGCTCAAGGGCGCAAAGTGCTACGTCGCCCGCCTGGATAGCACGGTCGCGGGCGGCTCCGGCCCTCACCGCCGCAACACGCCCTCGACTTGGACCTGGACCGCTAATCTGATCGACTGCCGCTATTCGTGGGTGCGTGGCATCTACGCTTGCAACCGCGTCACAGATCCCACGATGCTGCTGATCGGGCGCGGCCTCAGCGCCGTCGAAGCACCGCCCGAAAACACCTTCGCGCCGGCCAACCTTTGCGACGAGGTTGTGGACGGCGAGCCGCGTTATAAAATTGGCGGCGTCATCCGAGCCGACGAAATATTCATCAACGTCGAGGAGATGTTCGCGGCCGCCTGCGGCGGCGTGATCGTTCAGCCTGAGGGCAGCGTCGAGATCGAGCCGGGGCAGGCCAAGGCGGCGGTGGCCTATATCACCGACGACGACCTCGTGGTCGGCAGCAGCGTCGACTACAGCGAGTTCCTGCCCCGCTCGGATGACGAGTGGTTCAACACCGTCGTTCCGCGCTACGTCGAGCCCGCTCAGAACTGGGCTGACCATGGCGCGCCGATCCGCCGCTTGGACGCCGACGTGATCGCGGACGGCGGGCCGCGCGAGGAGGTCCTGAACCTGCCCCTCGTGACGAGCGGAAAGCAGGCGGGCCGCGTCGGGGAGATTCGACGTCGGTTCGGGCGCCTGTGGAAGCGGGCGGGGATCACGCTGGGGCCGCCACATGCCGAGCTTGAGGATGGCGACTGGATCGTCTGGACCTCGCAGCGCTATTTCCACGGCGCGAGCATCATGTTTCGGATCGAAGGCTACGAACTGAGCCAGGAGTGGCAGAACAGGTTGCAGCTCCGCGAGATCACTGCGAGCGTATTCAGCGCGGGCGACTTCATAGCGAACGCCGCACTGGCTGATCAGCCGGGCGCGTTGCCTTCCATCGGCGCGCCGGGCGGGGCTGCGTGGGAGCTTCAGGCCGAGATGCTGGATAGTGGTGGGCCGGCCATCCCGATCCTCGCTATCACTGGCGCGGTTGATGACAGCTACGCTCGGGCAATCCGGGTCGAGTATTGGCGCGATGATGGAGTGACCGACCCCGAAGATGTTACCAACTGGATCACGCTCGGCGACCATGGCGCGGGCGTGACGCGGGTCGAAATATCTACCATCGCGTCGGGGGCGGACTATTACGCCGCCATGTCCTATGTCGTCGGCGGGATCCCTGGCGACCGGCTCATCCTCGGGCCCGTGACGGTGGGCGTGATCACGGGGACAGAAGGGCCGCCGGGGCCACATGGGTTAAGCGTCGCGATCGTGCGGATCTACAAACGCTCCGCCAGCCTCCCAACACTTCCGTCCGCGACGGCGACACTCACGTTTGCCACAGGCGTCGTCACAGGCCTCAACAACGGGTGGACGACCAATGTCCCCACTTCGAATGGAACCCCCCTTTACGTCAGCGCGGCCACGGCGAGCGGGACAGGCTCGACGGACACGATCGGCAGCGGAGAATGGTACACGCCGACGATCGAGGCCCAGGACGGCGCTACCGGCGCCACGGGCGGGACCGGCGCGGCCGGGATCAGCACATTCCCCGTCCGCATCTACCGGCGCGCAGCTGCAGGGTCGCCTCCGACGCTTCCTAGCGCCACGGCCACCGTCACCTTCGCCACGGGCGCCATCACCGGTCTGAATAACAGCTGGTCTGCCAGCGTACCGGCCGCTGACGGCAATCCGCTGTGGGTGAGCGTCGCGGCTGCGATAGGAACGGGATCGACGGATACCATCGCAAGCGGTGAGTGGACTACCGCGGTCATCGAGGCTCAGGACGGCGCGACCGGCGCCACTGGCGGGACCGGCTCGGCAGGGCTCAGCACGGCAGAGGTGCGGATCTACAAGCGCGCTGCGGCAGGAACACCCCCGGCCCTCCCAAGCGCGACAACCACCTTCACGTTCGCCACCGGCGGCCTGACCGGCCTCAACAACGGCTGGACCCGCAACGTCCCAACTTCGGACGGCAATCCACTATGGGTGAGCCAGGCGGCTGCAACCGGGACCGGATCAACGGACACGATAGCCTCAGGGGAATGGGCGACCGCGGTCGTTGAAGCGCAGGATGGAGCGACGGGTGCCACTGGCGGGACTGGTGCGGCGGGGACCAGTGCCGCGACCGTCTCTCTCTTCCAACGCAACACGACCGGCACGCCGCCTTCGGCGCCTGGCTCGACGACGACGTACACCTTTGCGACAGGCGTTCTGAGCGGGTCGCTGGGAAGCTGGGCGCAGGCCGATCCTGGGGCGGCCTCTGGGGCCTATCTCTTCACGGCTCAGGCGACTGCGCTTGGCACCGGATCGACCGACTCCATCGCGGCAGGCGAATGGACGGTGCGCCTCACAGTGCAGGGCCTCAACTCGGCCCAGCTTGCGTCGCTCGCGGCACTGGTCGACGACAACGTCCTGACGGCGGCGGAGAAGACGGCAAGGCTGCTCCCGGCTGTCGCCGAGCTCGGCGCTCGCTACACCTACATGGCCGCGCGGGCGGGCGCGCTGAGCGTGAGCACGAGCGCCGCCTCGACTGTGCGCACGGCCTTCCTGACCTACCTGGCCGCCCTCTCGCCGGTCTACGACGACACCAGTCAGGATACGACACTGGCGACCGCCAGCCTGGCCTCTATCATCCTGTCGGCTTGGGGAGGCTCCGCCGTCCTGGGAAACAGCGGGCTATATTCGACTGTCAACGACAACAGCGCGGTGGACTACCTTGACCGCGAGACCACGTTCGTCACCACGCCTAGCAACACCTACGTCTTCGGGGTTGTGGTGAAGAAGGATGCCGTGGCCGGAGCCACGCGCGCGCCGTCATTCAGGCTCGGAACGCCTTCGGCCAGCAACTTTACCGACATCCGGGTGGACACCTCTACTGGCGCCTCCGACATCCCCTACAACACGGCCGTCGGGGTCGCGGCAGGCACTGCCGGCGTCACCGCCATCAACGACGACGAGTACCTGGTCTGGGTCTCGCGCACGGCGGCGGCCGGCGAGACCAACTTCATGGCCAGCATATACCCGGCGGCCAGCGCGACCGGCGGAGCATATGACCCCGCCAAGACCGGCACCATCTCGGTGCGCGATCCGATGCAGGCTCTCGGCACTTTCGACAAGCTGGGCCGCGATGCGTTCCGCGCCAGGCTCAGGGACTATTCGGCGGCGCTCGATGCGCTCGACAAAGCGGTCAGTGAAGCGGACGTGCTGGCGGCGTCGACCGTGATAACTGGCCTGGCCGATATCGCCATCAGGTACGACAACACAGGCGCCGCCCAGGCTGGCGAGCTGACCCGCCCGGAGACCTACAAGCTGGTCAGGAACGGTTCTACCGTCTCCAGCGGTCTCACCTGGACCTACACGATCATCAGCGGGAACGTGAACGGCTTCACGTCCGCCTCCGGCGCGCAGTCCATCACCGGGGCGGGGGCGGTCACTCTCAGCGTCGCCGCGCTGGCGTCAGATACCGCGACGATTCAGATCAAGGTCGTCGACGCCAACAGCGTTCCCTTCATCAAGACGGTGCTACTCCGACGCGATACCGCAGACGCTCCGGTGACCGGCACAACCGGAGGCGGGACGGCCGCCAGTGTGAGTTCGTTCAGCCAGTTCTCTTCGACTGGCATGGCGACGGTTATGCCCAGCGGCACCGCGGAGTTCGTGGTGACCGCCAGCGGCACCTCCGTCGCCCTGACCGCCTCGTTGAGCACGCAGCACAACGCCAGCTCGGCCACGGCCTGCCAGATCTATGCGATTTTCCAGTGGTGGAACGGCGCCTCATGGTCGGACGTGGGCACGGAGACGCTCTCGAGCCCGCACGCTGTCAGGGACCAAGACGCCGATACCGGGGTATGGATCACCGTCACCAGAGCGCAGGTGAACATCAGCACGTCGAAAACCGGCCTTACCGCCGGAAGCTCAAACAGGTTCCGCCTGATGATGCGCCGGCACGCCACGAACTCGGTCGCAGGCACCTACTCGACCACGGGCACGGCAGGAGCACAGGGATGAGCAAGGCCGACGAGAGGTCGCGAAGGCAATGGATCAAGATCGCCGATCAGGTGCGCTTCGTCCCCGCGGGTCGCCTGCCCGAAGATCTGGGGATCGACATGCGCTCGGCGGTCGAGCTGCCCCGGGAGCCGGCGCCATTCGAGCTCTTCGTCGGGATGTCGGGGCGGAGCCATGTCCATGCCGCGCGCCGCGCCCAGCATGAGGAAGAGGCGCGCCGCAATAAACGGCAGTGGCACGATGACATGGAGCATCGCGTGGCGGCGCTCGAAAATCGGTTGTCGAGGATGGAAGGAAGTTAGGAATGCCGACGAAAAAGGCGCGCAAAACGCTTAGCGACCTGGCGCGCGGGCTCAACGCGCTCGCCCGCGACTATGCCGGTCGGGAATTCCGCCATTATAGCGGCAAGGTCTATCGGGTGATCGACTTGGGGCTCGACAGCGAGACACTGCGCCCGACCGTCTTCCTCGAGAGCATCCCGCTGGTCACCGAGAAAGGCGAGCGCTCGCCGGTCCGGTTCACCATGACGCTTCGGCGCTTTGTCGGCGAAGTGGACGATCCGAAGGGCGGCGAGAAGAAGCGGCCTCGCCACGTCGCGATCAAGCGCCGCTAGTTGAGCCGGTCGGGAGGATAGGCGGGTGGGTGTGGCGCGAACCGCCCTAGTCGCGGTCGGCGCCGCAGTCAGCGGGGCGGGGCTATCGATCGATGGGCTGGAGAAGAAGCGCCTCGGGGCTGTCGAGGATCATCCGGGCTCAGGCCGGCAGCGCCGCTCCGCAGGGCGCCCAGGCAGCGAAGAAATGACGGTGCGGCGAACACCGCGCCTGCCGACAGTGATCGAAGCGAAGGGAGGGGCCCATGCCGGATAACAACCACCCGTGGGCCACGCTCGTCTGGTCGCTTTTGGCGAGTTTCGCCGGGGCGCTCACCGCGCTGAGCGCGCGCCCCTTCAGGGACATGACTCGCGGCGAGATCATGATGGCGCTCATCGTCGGCGCGTCCTTCGCGATCTTCGTCGGGCCGCTGGTGGCGCTGTGGATTTTCGGCCGTTCGCAGGTCGACCTGCGGATCATGGGCGGCATTCTCTATTTGATGGCGACGGGGTCGAACGTCCTTGTCCCCCTGGCCGTCAGAAAGCTGAGCAGCCTGTTCGGCAGCAACGGATCGAACGGGGCCAGCAGAAACGAGGAGGGCCGGCCATGATGTTCTGGCCTGTGATCAACATGATCGCCAGCATGATCGTCGCGGGGATCGTGACGTACAAGCTCGGCTGGCGCGCGACGGGCTTCACCTGCATGGAACGCATCGGCATGGCCCTGACCGGGGCCGGGTGCATCCTGAGCATCGGACCGATCATGTGGTCGGCACAGACGCCCTTCGAGGACTGGAGCGGCACGCTGCTTCGGCTCGGCTGCGCGGTCTACTTCATCGGCCGGCTGCTCAAGCATCGGCACAACAATCAGGCCGCGATCCGGCAGGCGCGGCTGCACCTTAAGCGCTGACCCCCGGCCGGTTGCCCGGCCACATACCCCGACAGGAGAAAGCCATGTCCCTGCTCCCAGCGAGCAGGATGCTTGTTCCTTGGTAATTCCCCGATGCGACCCTTCGATAGGAGCCTATGATGCTGATGCTTCCACCCGCCAAACCGCAAATCGACCGCGCTACCGCGATCCGAATGACGGAGAGCAAGGGCGTCCGCCTGGAGACGACCCCCTTTCAGATCGGCGGGATGAGGGGCTATTTCCCGCAGAGCATGGGGTCGACGCCAGGCAACGATCGAGGCGTCAACGACGACGGCTTCTTCATTCTGACAGCGACGTTCTTCGAGACCTACAATGGCAACTGCGACCCGTCGCGCTTCCGCGCGGGTCAGGGAACTGGCGCGGGGAAGGGCATGGCGAGTCTGCTTCCCGGCGTATATCCGGTCTATCAGTTCTCCACGCACAACGGCTCGAAGCGACAATATCCGGCGATCTGCCAGCGCCTCGGTCCGGTGAACGTGATGCGAGACGGCCCCAGCGGGCCGTATCCGGACAAGGGCATGTTCGGGATCAACCTCCATGAGGGAGGCGACTGGGGCACGTCGAGCTTGGGTTGCCAGACCTTCCCGCCGTCCCAGTGGGACGACTTCTACGCCGACGCCAAGCGCGAGGCGCAGGCCGTCTACGGTGATCGGTGGAACAAGACCGCTATCACCTATGCCCTGTTCGATATGGCGGTGGAGGAGGCGCGGACCGTCGGCGTGCCCACGGTTGCTCCTCCCACGCCGGCACCGTCCCCGCCGACCAGCAAGGGCACCACGATCCCCGCCGACATCATCGCCGCGGCCAGGGAGTCGCAGGCGAAGTGGGGCATCCCCGCATCAATCTCGCTCGCGCAGTGGGCGGTCGAGAGCGGCCGGGGGAAGCATATGCCGCCCGGCAGCAACAACCCCTTCGGCATCAAGGCGCGCAAGGGCGATCCGAGCGTCGTCGTCCGCACCCGCGAGGTCGTGCGCGGTGAGACCATCTACATCAACGCCCCGTTCCGCAAGTTCGCCTCGTTGGCAGAGGCCTTCGACGAGCACGGCAAGCTACTCGCGACCGTTGGCGCCTATGCGAACGCCCGCACCCTGCTCCCGAATGTGGACGCCTTCGCGGACGCCCTCACCGGCGTCTATGCGACCGATCCCACCTACGGCACCGTCCTGAAGCAGATCATGCGCGGCGGAAACTTCTACCAGTACGACGACGCTAGCGTGATCAAGGCTGGCGAGTATCCCACGCTGCGGCGCGGAGTGAAAGGCGACGCGGTCGGCTTCTTGCAGGTCAAGCTCGGTGTCGTCGGCCCTGGCGATCCGGGTTACGGCACCTACGGCCCCAAGACCGAAGCGGCGGTCAGGGAGCTCCAGGGCGCCCACGGGCTGAACGTCGACGGCGTGACTGGTCAATTGACCTGGGCAGTGGTGCCGAAGTGAGCGCCCCCGGCATCCTCAAGGGCTGGAACAGCGCTGGCTGCTGCTGACCGTCTCGATATCGGAGCGCCTGTCGAAGCTGACCGGCCTACCGATCGACTTTCAGTTTCAGCCTCAAACCCACGCGAACAACCGCTTCCCCGGCCGCCGCAACGCTGTCGGCCTGCTCTTCCGAAAGAAGGAAACCGCAGAATGAGCAAACAAGAACAATCCGCGTTCGACGCCGGACCGCCCAAGGAAGGGGCGAAACATCGCGGGATCATCGGCCTTGCGACCCTCGCGTTGGGCGGCCTCGGCTTCATAGCCCTGTTCTTTGTCCCAATCCCCGAAGGCAATCGCGAGCCGCTGATGCTCGCGCTCGGGCTCGTACTCGGCTGGGGCGGGACCGTCGTCAATTACGAGTTCGGCTCAAGCCCGGCCGGCCGAAATGCCGCGGCGGCCGGCACCCGCTCGCCCACCGGCTGACAACCGAAAGGAGATCAAGATCATGAACACCACTCCCCCGGAGCCGCCCCCGGACGAGCCCCGTTACCAGTACGGCTCGGCGGAAGAGGATGCATGGCACGAGTACATGGATGGCGCCGGCACCCGTGATCCTGGCGGCCGCCGCACCAGGGCGATCAATGGCTGTGTCAACCAGTTCTTTGTGCTTCTCGCTCTCTTCGCGATCGTCGCCGGCATCAGCGCCTACGTCCGCGGCTCGCGGCCCACCGTTTCGGAGACCAGACAATGAACCCTTTTACCTCTATGAAGGCGGCCATCGGCTTCGGTGTGGCCATCGCGTTCGCCCTGCTTCTCGCCTGGGCCCTTCGCGTCGATCACCTTCGCGCCGAGTGGAAGAAGCAGACCGAGACGATCACGAGCGCGGTCGAAACGGCAGCTGGCCTCCGCAACCTGAAACCGAAGGACGCGGCGGCGGCAGTCGCCACCATCGCCGGCAACCTTCGCACCTGCCGCGAGAACGGTGCCCGGCTGCAATCCACCATAGACGACCAGAACAGGGCCGTGGAGGCGCTACGCCGCGATGGGGCGGCAAGGATCGCTGCGCTCGATCGTGCTGCCATAGACGCGCGCCAGGGGGCTCAGGCGGCCCTACAGCGCGCCGCTGCCATCCTCGCCAGCCGCGGCACTGGCGACGACTGCGCCGACGCTGAAGCGCTGATTAACAGGGAGATTGCCCGATGAAACGCCCCATCCTGCTCATGTCCGTCCTGCTCGCCGGCTGCGGCACCACCGCTGCCCGCGTCCCGATTGAACCGACGGTTCGGATCGTGGAAGTCCGCGTTCCGGTCCCGCAGCCTTGCCCGGCGCTGGAAAGGATCGGCCCGCGACCGGACTATCCGGACAGCAACCCGGCGCTCGCTGCGGCGATCGGTCTCGCCGCCAAGGTCCGGCTTCTGCTGGCCGGCCGCGTGCAGCGGATCGCGCGAGAGGAAGCGGCGGAGGGGGCCATGGCGGCTTGCGCCTCCCCGCCGGTCGATCCGCCCGGCGGCTGATCCGAGCCGACTGAAGGCAGGCGGGGGCTCCGGCCCCCGCTTTTTTTGTGCCTGCTCTCGAAGCGTTCGCTATGTGTTCCGAATGGCCGAGCATCGACCGATTCTCCGAACCTGCGACTTCGGGCGGGTATTCGCCGAGGCGCGGATATGGTGCGATGCCTGCGGCCACGCCTTGTTCGTCGACCAGACCATTCTCAATCTGATGTTCCCTCAACCGCTTCCGCTCACCGGCGCGCTGACGAAGCTCGTCTGTAGCGAGTGCGGAGAGAAGAGCGTGAAGATCGAGATCGTTCGCAAGCCGCCGCGCTGAGTTGCCCGACCGCTTCGCGTTTTACAGCCGCTCGATAAGCTATTGATCTGGAACGCCGCGGAAATCGTGCGTTTTACGGTACGCGTGGCTGATTTCTGCCAAAGGCGGCAGCTTGGAAGGCTAGTGCTCTACCATTGAGCTATACCCGCTTGGGGCCCGTCGGGCCGCGCCGGCCTCCCTGCCAGAGCGGGCGTTGCGGCGTCAAGCCGAGGAGATCGGGCCGGAAAGGCGCGACACAAGCGGCCTCATGCCAAAGCGATCAGCGCCAGGGCGATGACCGTGACCGCCACTATCTCGAGCTCGGCCGGCAGCGAACGCGGCGCGCAGAACAGGCACAGGCGCAGCATCTGGCCAAAGGTGAAATCGCGGGTCAGGCGGCACCCCATCCGGTTGTCGTGCGACCAGCGCACGTCCGCGCTCACGGCGCCGATCCAGGGGATGACCAGCCGGACCCGGCTGCCGGCCGCGATGTGCGCGCTGGTCACCGCCATGAAGCCCGACCGCGAGACGTTCTTCAGCGACAGCGCAAGATCGGGCAGGCCGTCTTGCTTCAGATAGACTTTGCCGAAGGCCGGCATCCGGTTCTGGCAGCGGACGATATAATGGGCGGCCGAGACCAGCCGGGTCGAGAGAGCGCGCAACGATCGCTGTTCCTTGTGCCGTGGCAGGCCCCGCCGGCGGGCGCCGCATCGAGCCGCTAGCCGGGATCGTCTAAGATCGGGTTAAGCAGGGACATTCACACCTTTGCCGCAACTTTGGCCTCCATTTGGGACAATGGCCCCGGTGTCGTCACTGGCGCGGGACTTCCAGCGATCGTCGCGCTATAGGCGGAACGGGGCATGATGAGATTGTGCGGGGGCATGGTGGGGCTGGAGCATTGCCCATGACGACCGCCGCGAAAAGCGGCAACGGCGCCGCCCCGCCGTTCGAGGATATTGTCGCCGATTACGGGCCGCTCATCTCGCGCATCGCCTCGTCCTACGAGGCCGATCCCAGCCTGCGCGAGGACCTCACCCAGCAGATCTTCCTGGCGGTCTGGCAGGCTTTGCCCTCCTGGCGCGCCGACGCCTCGCTCAAGACCTTCATCGCCCGGGTCGCGCAGAACCGCTCGATCTCCTTCGTCACCAAGCAGGTCCGCCTGCCACCGGTCGCCGAAATCCCGGAGAAGCTCGAGGCCGACGCGCCGAACCCCGAAGAGCATGCGATCGAATCCAACGAGCGCGAGATGCTGATGAAGGCGACGCGCGAGCTGCCTTTGCCGCAGCGGCAAGTCATCATCCTGGTGCTCGAAGGTTTTACTTACCCGGAAATATCCGAAATGCTTGAGATCGCGCCGAATGCCTTGGCGCTCAGGCTGTCCCGTGCCAAGGCTGCACTCAAGTCGATGCTGGAGCGGAGTGAATGACCGACCTCGACCTGGACCGTCTCGGCGACGTCTGGCGCCAGCAGCCCAATCCGGCCGAGATGGAGCGGCTGCGGCGCAGCGCCGCTTTGGTGAGCCGCCGGGCGCGGCTCGCGCGGGTCGTCGACATCGCCGCCGCTCTGGCGCTGGCGGCGGTAGTGATCCTGCTCGTCCTCTCCAATCCGAAGATCGGGACGTTCCTGATCGGCGGCGCCGCGATCCTGGTCCTGCTCGGCAGCAACATCCGGCTGCGCAACCTCAGGCAAGTCGAGCTCAAGAGCCTGAGCGGCAGCACCGAGGACATGCTCGACCAGACGATCGAGCGCATCGAAACCACGCTCAAGCACCACCGGCTGAGCCTGATCATCGGCGGCCCTGCCTTCCTGGCCGGGCTTCTTTCCGCCACGTCGGCGGATTCCAACTTCATCCGCACCCTTCTTCCGGCGTTGCACGAGATCCCGACCTCCCGGGCGTGGCTGAGCGCGCTGGGCTTTGGCGGCGCGGCGATCGCCACCGTGATCATCTTGCTGGCGATCAAGCGCGGACGGCGCGAGCTGGAGCGGTTGCGGGCGATGCGAGAAGCCTATCGTCACGAGCACGATTCGACGACATCGTGATCTGCATCTCAGTCTAGGTAAACGGAACCTGTTCGGCGCTTTAGCAAAGTTTCAACGCCTTTCCGATACATAGCCTCCCGTCGAAGCACATCTAGGGAAGGCAAGACATGGACAATTTTCGCATCACGGTCGAGGATCTTCCAGAGCTCGAGACCGAAGTGGCGGTTTCCGGCGCGGTCAAGCAACAGGAGGTCGGCGGCTACACGTGCCTGTTCGTCGCGTTCGGCATCGTCGCCGGCCTCTAAGCCAGGTCAACATGACTGCGGCCCGGCGCGCGAGACGGATCGAATCCGCCACCGCCGGGCCCGGTCGCTCCAGCATCCGGTGGCGCAACCATGATCGTCGGTGAGGACCTCAAGGCCTGGCTCGCGGATCGCCCGCGCCAGCGGGCGACGGTGGCCGCGGTCGACGCCTTCAGCCGCGACTGGGACCTGGGCCGGGTCCACCGCCATTTCAACGCGACCTTTTCCGGCATCGCCGCGCCGACCGCCGAAAAGGTCGCCGCCGCCGCCTGCGCCGTGTTCGCCGACGATGGCTGGGTCGACGTCCTGGTCGATAGCCTCGCCGCGAAGATGCGAGCGGACCCCTATTTCGAACCTGCCTTCCGTCGGATGACGACCGACGTCCACAACGGGCTGCTCGTCTACGAGAGTCCCCTGGTCTCGATCGCCGCCGGCGTCAGCACCGCCGCCCAGCTCGCCGCCAAGAAGACAGCGCCGAACCGCGGCGCGACCTCCGTCGGCTTCAGCGGCCAATATTGCGTCTTCAAGTTCGTCAAGGCGGGCGGCGCGCGCTTTTCCTTCTGGGAGGCGCCGCCGATCACCGCCGGCTTCACTGCCGCCCAGGCCGGACGCTGCGAGCGCACCGGCGAGCGCGACATCGAGGATGGCGAGATCCTCGTGATCGACGGCCGCCGCCAATCCTATGTGGTCGAGCGATTGCGCGGCAACATGCTCATCCTCCAGGTCGCGATCGCGCTCGAACGGGCGCCGGTCAGCGTCGAATATGATTCGGCGAACCGCACGTTCGTCGGCTGCAGCGCCGTCGACGACACCGCCTCGCGCATCCAGATGGTCACGACCTTGCTACGCAAGCTCGGCTGCGACGCCGCGCTGCCGGCCATGGCCGATCTGCTCGATCATCCCGATTTCTTCGTGCGCTGGCACGTCATGCGGGAAATGCTCGGCGTGGATGCCCGGGCCGCTCTCCCTTATTTGAAGCGCATGGCCGCGACCGATCCCCATCCCGATCCGCGCCGCGCCGCGCGTGCCGTGCTCGACCGGCTCGATGCCCCGGCCGGCAAGCGGCAGGCCGCCTGACATGCCTCGCATCATCCCCTGCCCCGACGAGGAGGCGATCGAACTCGGCGACCTGATCGAGGCGCTCAACGATCCGCGCTTCGACCCGCGCGACGAGGACGGCTTCGCCGCCTTCGGCCCGCTCTTGAAGCGGCTCGCCAACAACCGCGCCTTCCTCGCCGACATCGCGCTCGCCGAGCTCAAGGACCGGTGCGGCGGCCAGAGCGGCAACCGCTATTCGAGCCAGGTGATCATGCTGCACCGCGCCTCGGAGAAATATTTCATCCGCGCCAATTTCTGGCCGAGCCCTCGCGACAGCGTCTTCAAGGCGAGCGGCACCTCGCCTTTCTTCTACCATGTGCCGCACGATCACAATTTCTCGTTTTTGACGGTCGGCTATCTCGGGCCCGGCTATTGGAGCGATTATTACGAATATGATTATGGCGACGTCGTCGGCCTTCCCGGCGAGACGGTCGACCTGCGCTTCGTCGAGACGTCGCGGCTCGAGCCCGGCAAGGTGATGCTCTACCGGGCCCACAAGGACGTCCACAACCAGCTCCCGGCCGACGAGCTCTCAATCTCGCTCAACATCATGGAATCGACGCCGGGCATGCCCTTCCTCAGCCAGTATCGGTTCGACGTCGAAAAAAGCATGATCGCGGGCATCCTGACCCGGACCGCGACCGAATCCCTGCTCGCGATCGCGGCCAATCAGGGCGGCGGCAACGGCCGCGACCTCGTCGAGAGCTTCGCGGCGCGCCACCCTTGCGACCGAATCCAGTTCGCCGCCCTGCGCGAGCTCGCCGCCGCCGCGCCCGACGTCGACAGCGGGCTCGCGGTGCTGGCCCGCGGCCGCGCCTCGCCCGACGCCTTCGTCGCGGGCATGAGCGCCCATGAAAGCGCGCGGATCGCCGCGAACCGGGCCTGGATCGAGCGTTGAGCGGGGGGCGGCGCCGCGAACGGCGTCAGGCGGTCGGACAAGAAGCGCCGCTCAGTTCCTGAGCCGCGATGGCGCTTCCTCGGTTGCCCGTTCCTCGATCTTCCCAGGCACGGTCCATCGAATTCCCGAGGGCCTGGTGGCGTCGTTCACGGCCTGCTTGGCCCGAACGGCGTCATCGACGGCCTCGGACTCGGTGTCGCGCCACGGGCCCGTGAGAACGGGAGTCCGATATCGGTAACGGCGCACGGCTTGCTCCTCCACCCATGTTAGTCTCCGATTAACCGTAAATCTTTCGCCGCCCCGGCGCTTTTCCAGTAAGCTGTTCAGGAACAGGGATTTGTCGCGAGAGATTCCTTTTGTACCGGGTCGGCGATAGGGACTGTTCGATGACTGACAGGCTCCAGCGCCGCGAGGCCCGCTCGGCCCTGCGCCGATTTCTCGATACCGAGGCGGCGGGCGGACTCGTCCTCGTCGCCGCCTCCGCTCTCGCTTTGGTCCTGGCGAACGGCGCCTGGGGCGAAGCCTATCGCCACCTCCTGCACATGGAGACCGGACCGGTCCTGGCGCCGCGGATCGGGCCGATGAACGTCCACCTGTGGATCAATGACGGGCTGATGGCCTTGTTCTTTCTGCTTGTCGGGCTCGAGATCAGGCGCGAGTTCGCGGACGGGCAATTGGCGAGCCCGCGGGCGCGGCGGCTGCCGCTGATCGCGGCGGCGGCGGGCATGGCTGTGCCGGCCTTGATCTATCTCACGGTGGCCGGCGCCCAGCCCGGCCTCGCTCGCGGCTGGGCGATCCCGGCCGCGACCGACATCGCCTTCGCTTTGGCCGTGCTCGGCCTGCTCGGGCCGCGCGTGCCGGCCGCGCTCAAGCTCCTCCTCACCGCCATCGCCATTGCCGACGATCTCGGCGCGGTCGTGATCATCGCTCTGGTCTATACCGACCGGCTCGATCTCGCGGCGCTGGCGGCGGCGGCCGGCCTGCTTGCCGTCATCTACGCGATGGGACGAGGCGGGGTGGCGCGCCTGTGGCCCTATCTGATCGCTGCCGCCTTGCTCTGGTATGTCGTCCTGCTTTCGGGCGTCCATGCCACCGTCGCCGGCGTGCTCGCCGCCGCCGTCATGCCCGCGGCGGTGGTGGATCGGCTCGAGCACAAACTGGCGCCCTGGGTCGCCTTCCTGGTCGTGCCCCTGTTCGGCTTCGCCAATGCCGGCGTCCCGCTGGCCGGCTTCGATCCCGCCGCCTTGCTCGCGCCGCTGCCGCTGGGCATCGCCGCCGGCCTCTTCCTCGGCAAGCAGATCGGGATTTTCGGCGCGGTCCGGCTGGCGGTCCGATTCGGGCTGGCGCCGGCGCCTTGCGGCGCGACCTGGCTGCAAATCTACGGCGTGGCGATGCTGTGCGGCATCGGCTTCACGATGAGCCTGTTCATCGGCGCCCTCGCCTTTCCGGCCGATCCGGGGCTGGTCGAGCAGGCCAAGATCGGCACCCTGGCCGGGTCTTTCGTCTCGGCGCTGGCGGGCTACGCCCTGCTTCGTCTCGCACCGGTCCGGCGGGCTCCCGCCGACGCCGTCCCAAGCGATTGACCTCGTTCACAAAAGAGCCATGCGGCGAGGTTTAGCACTGGTATTGCGGCGCGGCGGCGACTACATCGCGCCGCTCGGCTCAATGAATGGGGTAATGTGCGCGGCACCTTTCGATGTGCGGCTCTGGTCGGTCTGGTGGTGAGCGCGTCCGCGCTCGCCCAGACGCGCACGTCCCAATCCCAGCCGTCGACCTCGAGCCAGTCCCCGACCCCCGAAAGGCCGCAGCCAATCGCTCCGCCCCGGCCGTCCGGCGTGACGGTGGCGCCGGTGCCGCCGCTGCGTGAGGCGCCCGCCTTCGCGCCCGGGTCCGCGACGCAGGAGCTGCCGACGGCGTCCGGGCGGCCGATGGACATCGACTTCGACGCCGATCCGGTGCTGCGCCTGCGCCGCGCCCAGGCCAGCTTCGAGCCGTTCCGCGCCGCCATCGCGCACGCGGTCGAGAATCATCCGGGCACCCTCGAAGCGGCGGCGGGCGAGGACGAGGCGCTCGGCGCGCTCGAGGAGGCCCGATCGGCCGAGCTGCCGACGGTCGACCTCAGCGTCACCTCCTACCGCGTCCTCTCGCGCGATTTTTCGGACGACCCGTTCAACATCATCGAGCGGTCGCGGCCGCGCCAGCGCACCGACGCGATTCTGAACGTCACTCAGACCATCTTCGATTTCGGCGCGACCCAGCGCCGTATCCTCGCCGCGGGCGCGCGCCTCAGGGCCGCCGGCGCCGACCTCGAGGCGCAGGCCGACCGGATCGCGTTGAACGCGATCGGCGCCTGGTACGACGTCTTCGCCTATCGCGCGATGGTTGCCCTGACCGAGGCCTTCACGGCCAACCAGCGCGATCTGCGCGCGGCGGTCCAGATCCGCGTCCGCGAAGGTGTCTCGGCCGAGGGTGACGTCGCCCGGGTCGATTCCTACATCGCCCAGGCCGAAACCCGCCTCGCCCGCTTCCGCCGGCTGCTCGCCAGCGCCGAGGCGCGCTTCGCCGAGCTGACCGGCGCGCCCGTCCCGGCCGGCCTCGAGCGCGCGCCCACCCCGGGCGGGATCGTCTCGAGCCGCGACCAGGCGGTGCTCGCCGCCGGCTCCACCCCCGCCGTGCGCAGCGCTCAGGCGGGCGCCGACGCCGGCGCCCAGGAAGCGCGCGCCGCCCGCGCCGACCGGCTGCCCACGATCACCGCCGGCATCGACGCCGGCCGCTACGGCGTCATCGAGAATGACCGCGACTATGACATTCGGGGCCGCGTCGCCCTGCGCTACCGCATCTTCGGCAGCGCCGACGCCCGTTCCGAACAATATGAGGCCCGCGCCCGCGGCGCCGAGGCCCGCTTCCAGCGCATCCGCGAGGAGGCCGAGCGCGACGCCGCCATCGCCTGGTCCGACGTCCGCGCGCTGGAGGCGCAGCTGACCGCGCTCGAGGCCTCCTACATCGCCAGCCGCCGCTCTCGCGACGTCATCGCCGAGCGCTTCCGCGTCGCCCGCGGCACCTTGTTCGACGTCGTCGCCGCCGAGGACGCCTATTTCGAAAGCGCCACCGCCTACATCCAGGCGTTGGCTGAATTGGACGCCGCGCGCTACGTGCTGCTATCCCGCATGGGCCGGCTGCTCGATCTGCTCGAGGTCGATCCCGACCGGCTCAGAGGTGAAGGGTGAGCGAAGAAAATCTTATCAAGGCTCCGACGCCGCGGCTCGCCGCCTGGCTGGTGGAACCGATGCGCAGGAACCGCGCGACCTATTGGAAGGTCGCGATGGCGGCGGTCTTCATCAACATCTTCGGCCTGTTGACGTCGCTGTTCACGATGACGATCTACGACCGCGTTGTCCCCAACAACGCCACCTCGTCGCTGGTCGCGCTGACCATCGGCTTCGCCATCGTGGTCATGTTCGATTTCGTGCTGAAGCTGCTGCGCGCCTATTTCGTCGACCATGCCGGCGCCCAGATCGACCGCGACATCGGCGACGCGGTGTTCGACCGCATGATCAGGATGCGGCTCGAATTGAAGAAGGGCTCGACCGGCGCGCTCGCCGGCCTGCTGCGCGAATTGGAGGCGCTGCGCGACTTCTTCGCCTCGGCGACCCTGACCGCGGTCGTCGACGTGCCGTTCATCATCCTCACCTTGTTCATCGTCTGGGTGATCGGCGGCGCGGTGGTGCTGGTGCCGGCGGTCATGGTGCCTTTGGTGATCCTGGTCGGCTGGCTCACCCACCCGGCGCTGGAGCGGCTCTCCGCCCGCGCGATGGGCGAAGGCCTGCTCAAGCAATCGGTGCTGGTCGAGGCGATCGGCGGCCTCGAGACGGTGAAGACCTCCGGCGCCGCGCCGTTGCTGACGCAGCGCTGGCACAAAGCGGTCGAGCAGCATTCGGACAGCTCGCTGCGTCAGCGCCTGGTCGGCGCGATCGGCGTCACCTTCGCGACCTCGGCCGGGACCATCTCTTATGCCGGCGTCGTCGTCGTCGGCGTCGGCATGATCGCCGAGCGCGAGCTGACGATGGGCGGCCTCATCGCCTGCTCGATCCTCGCCGGCCGCGCGATCGCGCCGCTCGCCCAGATCTCGCAATTGCTCTCGCGCCTCACCCAGACGCGCACCGCCTATCGCCAGATCAACGACATGATGCAAATGCCTCCCGAAGGGCCCGCCGGCGAGGCGATCAAGCTCAGGAATGTCGAGGGCAAGATCGAGTTCCGCAATGTCGGCTTCCGCTATCCGAACGCGCCCGAGCGCGCGATCGACGGCTTGAGCTTCACCGTCAACCCCGGCGAGCATGTCGCGCTGCTCGGCCGGGTCGGCTCGGGCAAATCGACCATCGCCCGCCTGATCCTGGGCCTCTATCCGCCCGAGGAAGGGCTGATCATGATCGACGGATCGGATATCCGACAGCTCGATCCGCCCGATCTTCGCGCCCATATCGGCGCGGCGATGCAGGAAAGCGTGCTGCTCACCGGATCGGTGCGCGAGAACATCCAGCTCGGCCGGGCCGGGGTCGGCGACGAGGAACTCGTCCGCGTCTCCCAGATTTCCGGCACCCACCAGTTCATGGGGCAGATCGCCAACGGCTACGACCTCAGGCTCGCCGACCGCGGCGAGGGCCTCAGCGGCGGCCAGCGCCAGTCGATCGCCGTCGCCCGCGCGCTGGCCGGCCGGCCGCCGATCATCCTGATGGACGAGCCGACCAGCGCGATGGACGCCCAGACCGAGGGCGCGCTGATCCAGCGCCTCCACGAGGAATTCAAGGGCCGCACGGTGATCCTGATCACCCACCGCCCGCCTTTGCTCCAGCTCGTCCAGCGCATCATCCTGCTCGACCAGGGCAAGATCATCTCCGACGGTCCGCGCGACAACGTCCTGAAGCAGATCATGCGCCCCAAGGCGGCGGCATAGGATTCCTGACATGCACGGCACCCACCTCGAGGACCTGACCACCAAGATCAAGCCGCGCGCGGCGTCCAGCATGTTGCTGTGGGTCATCCTCGCCTTCGTCGCCGCTTTCTTCCTGTGGGCCGGGCTGACCGAGCTCGACCGAACGGTTCGCGGCCAGGGCCGGGTGGTCCCATCGTCGCAGCTCCAGGTCGTCTCCAACCTCGAAGGCGGCGTCATCCAGGACATCCTCGTCCGCTCGGGCCAGCAGGTCCGCGCCGGCGACGCGCTGATTCGCCTCGACCGCACCCAGACCAGCGCCGAGTTCGGCAGCGGCGAGGCGACGCTCTCGGCGCTGACCATGAAGATCGCCCGGCTGGAGGCCGAGGTCGGCGGCCGCGCCCCGGTCTATCCCGCCGCCGCCGATCCCGGCCTCGCCGACCAGATCCGGATCGAGCAGGCGCTGCACTCCGCGCGCATGGCCGATCTCGAGGCGATCACCGGCGCCGCCTCCGCGCGCATCAATCAGGCCGAGCGCGGCGTCGCCGAAGCCCAGGCCACCTATCAGTCGCGCGCCTCCGCCTACGAGCAACGCCGCTCCGAGGCGCGGCTGATCCGGCCTCTGGTCGAGCGCGGTATCGAGCCGAGGCTGA
>Ga0307503_10000032_pt1 | contig 121327 bp, 118 predicted proteins | sample 17_S_MG_FD_194514 | JGI IMG/M metagenome (GOLD analysis project Ga0307503, IMG submission 194514) | Soil microbial communities from Populus trichocarpa stands in riparian zone in the Pacific Northwest, United States - 17_S | ecosystem: Environmental > Terrestrial > Soil > Riparian zone >... | reverse complement strand
ATCGGCTGCCACCGCGATCGGGGTCTTGGGGGTTTTCTTGCCTTCCCATTCGCCCAGGAGCGTGTCCAGCACTTCTCCGGCCGGGCCGATCTCGCGGACGACCCGGCTGAGGTTTTCGAAGTTCCCAGGGGCGCCGACTTTTTGTTCGACGTCCCGGCTGATCAGGTAGAGCCGGCCATCGGGAGTGGCGGCGAGGCTCTCGGTCCGCCCCGCCCCCGGCAGCGGGATCTCGCCTTTGAAGGTGCCCGCTTCGTCGAACTTCTGGACCCTGTCGACGTCGCCGACGTAGATCGTCCCGCCGGGGCCGACGGCGAGCGGGTTGTTTTCACCGGCGAAGCCGAACTGGCCGGCGCCGGTTCCCACCACGCCTTCTCCGCAGAGGTCGCCCGAGGCGGCGGTGCAGAGGTTTTCCTCGGCTTCGCTCACCGTCACCGGTTCGGCGTTAGCTTCCTGGCCTTCGCGTTCTGCCACCGCGCTCTTGTTGACTTCGCCGCCGACCATCAGCAGGAACTCGCCCTCGGGGGTGAACTTCTGCACCCGTCGGTTGGCGAACTCGAGAACCCAGACGTTGCCCCCCTCGTCCACGGCGATCCCCTTCGAGCCCTCGATCTCGCCAGGACCGGCGCCGGCGAGACCCGAGACACAGCCCGTCGCGGCGGTGCAGACCTGCGGTTCGGGGGATCCGTCCAGGACCCCCCGGCCCCAGGCCTTGACGAAGCCCCCGTTTGAATCGAACTCGTTGATGCGGAATCGCTCGGCGACGAAGAAATGGCCGCTGTCGGGGTCGGCTGCGATCGCGCTCGGGCCCGGCATGCCGATCTGCCCCGCCGCGGTGCCGAAGCCGCCGACTTCGGTCAGGAAGGGCGGGCAGGGAACCTCGCCCGGCTCGCAGCCCGGCGCGGCCTGCGAAGAGGCCGGAACCCCCGCCAGCGCAGCGACGACCGCGGTCAGTGCGATGGACAAAATCAGACGGGCGTGGCGAGAGGTTCTCATTTCTTCCTCGGAATTCCTTTGCTCATGCCGGGGTGGGTCGACGGGTAGCCAGGTGTTGTGCCGGCGGCGCTCGACCCGTGGAACCGGGTCGAGCGCTACAGACATCAGGGAGAATCAGGGTGCCGTGACGGCCCAGGTGCCGAAGGCGAAGGACCCTGACGGTCCTTTTTCCGCGATGATCAACGCACCCACTGGCGAGGCTCCACCCTCGCCAAATGCACTTTCCGGATTCAGGTTGGCGAACTGGGTACCTTCACTGAGTGGCGAGATCCAAACGCAGAGGTAGCCTGGATCCGCCTCCGGGTTACCGATCGACGGTGCATTGCCCGTTCCGTCATCGCACTCTTCCGGAACCGTGGTTTTAACCAGTTTGACGTGGTTTTCGGCGATCGGCGCTTTCAACGGAAGTGAGAAGGTGACCGTCCCCGCCCCGATTTCTCCATCCCCGATGTTTGCAGCCCAGGTGCCCGTCTCGGTCGAATTCGAAAGCAGGTAGCACTTGCCTTCGGGACAGGTCGGCCCGGCCGATCCGGTGTCGCCTTTGGCCCCGGTGGCACCAGCCGCGCCGGTGGCGCCTTTGGGCCCGGTGGCGCCGGTGTCGCCGGTGTCGCCTTTGGCCCCGGTGTCGCCTTTGGCCCCGGTGTCGCCCTTGGGACCTGCAGGTCCGGCAGGTCCGGCCGGGCCCTGCGGGCCGGTGTCGCCCTTGGCGCCTTTCGGGCCCTTTGGGCCACGGGGGCCCTTCTTGGTCGCCGAGGCGGTGGCCTTCGCATCGCCGGAACCGCTATTGGCGGCAATTGCGCCGCCGGTGAGAGCGGCGACTAGGGCCACGACGGCGACGATCAAGCCGGCGGTGCCGAGTTGCTCACGGAATCTCGCGAACATCGAATTCATCTCCTTATCCGAGAGCCCCTCTGTCGGCCCGCCCCTTCGGCGGCGCCTGTTCAAGGCTCGTTTCCCTGTCATTCGGTTATCCCTGTACGAGGAACACGAACATCCGCGTTTCCCGATGACATGCATTCATGCAGAACAGAAGCTTCTTGTCAAGAAACGCTCTCCTCAAAATTTAAACAGAAGTTTTTGAGAGGAGAACGATTGCCTCGATAGGAAGGCTCGTGCGCACAAGAGGAGGGAGAGAAGGGAGCGTCCGCGCGACAGGCGCTGAGGCCGACGCGCGGACGCTTCGGGGTTGGAACGACCCGGGGAAGGGGCCGCACCAGGGGTTAGAGGGTCACCCTAGAGGATGCCGTCTACAAACACAAGCGCTGGTTTTCTAGGCTCGGCGCTAATTCGAGTCTGGGTTGTACTTGTAGCCGACGCCTCGCACGGTCAGCACCAATTCCGGCTTCTGCGGGTCGCGCTCGACCTTCTGGCGCAGGTTGGAGATGTGGACGTCGCAGGCACGCTCGTCGCCGTCGAACTCGGTCTGCCAGAGCTCCTCCATGATCTGAGCGCGGGAGAAGACCTCCCCCGGGCGGGCGACCAGGAGGCGCAGCAGCTGGAACTCGGAGCGGGTGAGGTTGACGGGGACGCCGCGGACGGTGGCGACGTGGCGGACGAGGTCGATCGAGACCGGGCCGGACTCGATCTTGACCGCCTGGGAGAGCGGCGCCCGGTCGAGTTCGCGCCGCCGCAGCTGCGCCCGCACCCGTCCCAGCAGCTCGCGCACCGAGAAGGGCTTGGTGACGTAGTCGTCGGCGCCGACCTCGAGCCCGACGACCTTGTCGACCTCGGCGTCTTTGGCGGTGAGGACGATGATCGGGACGGCGCTGCGGGAGCGAACGTCGCGGCAGATGTCCAGCCCGCTCGGCCCCGGCATCATGATGTCGAGGATCAGCAGGTCGAAGGGGATGCCGTCGCCGAGCAGGCTCGTCGCCTCGTCGCCGTCGGCCGCCGGGGTGACTTCGAACCCCTCCTGGGCGAGCGCGTAGCCGACCGAGTCCCGGACCGAGGGCTCGTCGTCGGCGATGAGGATGCGGCCGCTGCTCATGCGACCGGGGTCGGGCTCGGTTGCGCGATCGGGAGGCGGACCCAGAAGGTGCTCCCCTCCCCCTCCACCGATTCGGCGCCGATGCGGCCGCCCATCACGTCGACCATCCGCCGCGCGATCGCCAGGCCGAGGCCGAAGCCCTCCTGCTTGCGCGACTCGCTGCGACGGTAGAAGCGCTCGAAGACGCGCTCCAGCTCCCCCGCGGGGATGCCGGTGCCGGTGTCGATTACCTCCAAGATGACCTCGCCCTCTTTGTCATGCCGGCCGCGGACCGTAACGGTCCCCGGCGGCGGCGTGTTCTTGAACGCGTTGGTGAGCAGCCCGATCATCACCTGACGCAGCAGGGTCGGGTCGCCGGTCGCCGCCAGATCGGACTCGACGTCGACGACCAGCTCGACGTGCGGCGGCGCGTCGCAGGCGTTGACGACGTCCTTGATGGCGAGCGGCACGTCGACCCGTTCCGACTCCGGGGCGCCGCGGGACTCGACCCGGGCCAGGGTCAGCAGCGACTGGGTGAGCCGGTTCATCCGCTCGGCGTCTTCGCCGAGGCGGTGGAGGAAGTGGTCGCGGTCCTTGGGGTCGTTCTTGGCGCCGCTCTGCAGGACCTCGATCGCGCCGGAGATCCCGGCCAGCGGGTTGCGCAGCTCGTGGGCGGCATTGGAGACGAAGTCGGCTTCGGCCAGCTCGCGGCGGAGCTCGTCGGTGCGGTCGCGGAGCACCGCCAGGACGGCGCGCTCGTCCGGCAGCGAGCGGGCGGTCATCGCGTAGGCGCGGTCGCCGATCCGCAGCGCCGGGTGCGAGGAGAAGCCGACGTCGGCGGCCCGATGCAGCAACGGCAGCGCCACCTCCGGCGGCTGCCCGGAGGAGTCCAGCAGGCGCGAGGCGGCGCTGTTGGAGAAGCGGACCGGGCCTTCGAAGTCGACGACCATGACCGCGTCGGTGAGGCCGTCGAAGATCGCGGTGAGCTTGTTGCGGTCGGCGGTGAGGACGCCGAAGCTCTCGTTCAGCGAGGCCCGCATCGAGTCGAGCGCCCGCGCCAGGTCGCCGATCTCGTCCGGCCCGGAGGTGTTGAGCTCGGCGTCGAAGGAGCCGCCGGCCATTTCCCCCGCGGCCCGGGCGAGGCCGACGACGCGGTGGGAGATCGCGACCGCGATCAGGAAGCCGGCGAGGACGCCGAGGATGACCGCGGCGATCAGCGCCTGCTCGTTGTCGCCGAAGAGATAGACCGCGCCGGCGGTGATCAAACTGACCGCGGCGAAGGCGCCGGTGAGCCAGAGGCGCATCCCGATCCGCAGCGATCCAGGGTGCGCGGCGGGATTTTCGCCTTTGGGGGCCATGAGGATTTACTAACACAATCCTCTTCTCGTCGTGGCAGATCGGGTGCATCCGTGCCTACGTGGGAGAATCGAAGTGTGCGGACCCTCGTCTTCATTCCCGCCTGGAACGAGTCGGCCTCGGTCGCCTCGGTAATCGGCGACGTGCGCAAGTACCTGCCCGACGCCGACGTCCTCGTCGTCGACGACGGCTCCACCGACGCCACCGCCGAGCGGGCGCGCGAGGCCGGGGTGCTGGTTGCCTCCCTTCCCTTCAACCAGGGCCTGGGAGCGGCGCTGCAGACCGGCTACCTCTACGCGCTGCGCAACGGCTACGACGCCTGCGCCCACCTCGATGCCGACGGCCAGCACCCGGCCGAGGAGGTCGCTCGCCTGCTGGCCGAGGTGACCGCCGACCGCGCCGACCTGGTGATCGGCTCGCGCTACCACGCCGGTGCCGTCGCCGCCAGCGGCGACTACAGGCCGACCTTCTCGCGCCGGATCGGGATCAGCGTCTTCCGCTTCTTCTTGACGCTGGCGACGCGGCAGCGCTTCACCGACACGACCAGCGGCATGCGCGCCGCCAACCGTCGCGTGATGGCGCTCTTCAGCCGGCACTACTCGCCAGACTTCGCCGAGATCGAGTCCCTGCAGCTGGCGGTGCGGCAGGGCCTGCGGGTCGAGGAGCTGCCGGTGCGGATGCTCGAGCGGGCCGGCGGCAGTTCCTTCCTGACGCCGCTGCGCTCGGCTTTCTTCATCTTCAAGGGCCTGGTCGTCCTCCTCGTCGGCCAGTTCCGGCCGCGGCAGGCGGAGGCGAAGCAGTGAACGCCCTGCCACTCGCCGCCGGCGAAGCCCAGGTCCACCTCACCTCGCAGACGCGCATCGTCGCCGCGGTGATCGCGATCTTCTTCATGCTGCTGATCCTCGACCTGATCCGCCGCGACCGCCTACAGGAGCGCTACAGCGTGATCTGGTTCGTCGCCGGCCTCGGGATGCTCGCCGGCGCCGCCTTCCCCGGCCTCCTCGAGCTGGTCGCCGAAGCGATGGGCGTCCGCAACACCAACGTCGCCCTCTTCTCGATCGTCCTCCTGCTCCTGCTCGGGCTGGCGCTCAACTTCAGCGTGATCATGTCCAGGCAGGCGGCTCAGATCACCCGCTTGGCGCAGGAGCAGGCGATCGACGCGGCGCGCAAGGACGAGCAGCCCAACGGCAACGGCTCCTCAAGCCAGCAGGGACTCGAGGCGAAAGAACAGAGCTTCGAGGGCTAGCTCCTCGGAGACGTTGAGCTCGAGGCCGCGCCGGGTCTCCTGGACCAGCTCGGCGCCGTCGCGGGCTCGGGCCGCGTCCAGCCCACCGGCCTGCGCCCGCAACAGCTCCAGCTGGTCGCGGTTGAAGGCGACCTCCTCGGCCCCGGAGGAGACGGCGGCGAGGTCGCGGAGCCAGGTCGCGCAGAGCTCGAAGCCGAGCTCGAGGATCTCGGTGCGGCGGCGGCGGCCGGCGCGTTTGGCGCCGTCGCCGATCTCCTTGGCGCTGCGTTTGATGCCCGCCTTCGTCTCCTCTTCGAGCGCCTCCCGAGCGGCTTCTTCGGTGTCGGCGCCGGCGGCCTGAGCGCGGTCGAGCAGCGCCTTCCAGGGGGCGCCGGCGCACTTCCCCTCCAGGGCGGCGCCGACGCAGCGCTCGGCCTCGGCGCGGAGCTCGCGGCCGCGGCCGCTCAACAGCAGGCGCGCCCGCTCGAGGTCACCGGCGGCGAGCCGCGCCGCAGCCGCGACCTCGTCCGGCTCGGCGGCGCCGGCCAGCTCGGCTTCGAGGACCTCGGCCGGCAGGGGTGCGAAATCGATCGCCTGGCAGCGTGAGGCGACAGTTTCCAGCAGCCCCTCCTGGTCGGAGGAGAGGAGGATCAGGTGGACGAAGGCCGGCGGCTCCTCGAGCGTCTTCAGCAGCGCGTTCTGGCTCTCGTCCCGCATCGCCTCGGCGGCCTCGACGACGAAGACGCGCTTGCCGCCTTCGAAGGGCCGGTAGGCGGCGGCGCGGATCACCCGCTCGCGCACCTCCTCGACCATGTGCTGGGCCCCGGTGGGGGCGAGCCAGACGAGGTCGGGATGCGGCGAGGGGTCGAGCAGCGCCCGCCGCCGCGCGTCCTCGGGCTCGGCGGCCGCGGCGGCCAGCACCTCGGCGGCGAAGGCTCGCGCCGCCGCCCGCTTGCCGGAGCCGCGCGGCCCGCGGAAGAGGTAGGCATGCGAGGGCTCCCCGGCCAGCGCCGCCTGAAGCGCCATGCGCGCCCGTGCCTGGTGCTCGGTCGCGGCCTCTAACGCGGCAGTCATCGCCAACCGAACGTAGTTGTCCCCGCATACCGGGGACAAATGCGTCCGGTGCTCATCCGAGACGCTCCTGGACCGCCGCCATCACCCGCTCGTGAACCTCCTCGACCGAGCCGGTCGCGTCGATGACGGTGACGCGGTCGGAGGCGATCTGGGCGATCTCCTCATAGGCGGTCGCCACCTCCCGCTGCAGGCCGAGCCCCTCCTGCTCGAAGCGGTCGTCGCCCTCGGCCCGGCCGAGGCCGGTCTCGGGATCTAGCCGCAGGAGCAGGGTGAGGTCCGGCCAAAGGCCGTCGGTCGCCGCCTCGCAGAGGCCGATCACCTCGCCGACACCGAGGCCGCGCGCCGCCCCCTGGTAGGCGACGCTGGAGTCGCTGAAGCGGTCGGCGACGACCTGGCGCCCGTCCTCCAGCGCCGGCCGGATCACCCGCTCGGTGACCTCGGCGCGGGCAGCGAGGAAGAGCATCAGCTCGGCCAGCGGCTCCAGCTCGACGCTCGGGTCGGCGAGCAGCTCGCGAATCCGCTCCGCCGCCTCGGTCCCGCCCGGCTCCCGGATCGCGACCGTCCCCTCCCCCAGCGCCTCGACCAGCAGGCGCGCCTGGGTGCTCTTGCCTGACCCGTCGATCCCCTCGAGGGAGATGAACAACGGCGGCGGCCTCAGTTTTTCGCGCCGGCTTTGGCGCGTTTGCGCCCGCGGGTCGCGGTGTCGGCTTTCGAGGCTTTGACTTTCGCCTTTTTCGTCTTGGCGGGCGCGTCCTCGTCGCCTTTCGGCGGCGCTTTCTTTTCCATCTCGGCTTTCGCCGCTTTGGCGGCTTCGCGCTCGGCCCGGCGTTTCTTCATCTCCTGCATCGACTCGCAGTCGTCGTTGAGGCAGAGGTTCCAGGGCCGGCCGCGGAACGGCTGGACTTTGAGCCTGGGGGTGCGGTCGCAGATCGAGCAGCGCTCCTCGAGCCTGAAGACGTCGCCGCGCTGGGGCAGCGGGAAGGTCTGGTCGCAGGAGTCGGGGTCATCGAGCGTCCAGCCGCTGCAGCCGACGAACCGTTTGCCCGATTTTTTCGCGCGGATGATCCGCAGCATGTTCGGCGAGCCGTCCTCCTTGGTGCGGCCGGCTTCTTCGCAGACCTTGCAGGGGCCGAGGATGCGGTCCTCGTCCATCCCTTTCCAGATCACTTTCGCCAGGTCTTCGCGGCTGGAATCGATTTCGTCCCAGGTCTTGTGGAGGAGGTCGCGGCTCTCGCCGACGACGCTCCCCTTCGACATCTCGCCGGCGGCTATCCGGTCCATCTCCGCCTCCAGCGTCGCGGTCATCTCCGGCGTCGCCATCGCCGGCACGTAGTTCTTGAACGCCTCGTACAGGGCGATGCCGGTCTCGGTCGGGATCGGCGGGTTGCTGTAGACGTAGCCGCGGTCGAAGAGCTTCTGGATGATGTCGGCGCGGGTCGCTTTGGTGCCGAGGCCGCGCTCCTCCATCATCTCGATCAGTTTCGCCTGCGAGATCCGGCCCGGTGGCTGGGTCTCCTTGTCGACGATCCACGGGTCGCCCTCCAGTTGCAGGGTCTGGCCCTCTTCCAGTTTCGGGATCTCCTCGTCGGCCGAGCGGGCGTAGGTGTAGATGCCGGCGTAGCCGGGGTCGACGACGACCGAGCCGCGGACGAAGTAGGTCTGGTCGCCGGCTTCGATGTCGGCCCGGGTCGACTCGGTGATCATCGGCGGGCTGAAGGTGGCGAGGAAGCGGCGGACGACGAGCTCGTAGACCCGTTTCTTCGGACCCTCGAGGGCGCCCGGGTGAACCGCCTGCGTCGGGTAGATCGGCGGGTGGTCGGTCGTCTCTTTTTTGCCGCGGGTCGGTTTCAGCTCGCCGTCGAGCAGGCCGGAGGCGGCGGAGAACTCCTTGATCCGCACCAGCGAGGAGACCAGCTCGCGGACCGGCAGCGAGGACGGGTAGACCGTGTTGTCGGTGCGCGGGTAGGAGATGAAGCCGTCCATGTAGAGGTCCTCGGCGATCCGCATCGCGCTGGCGGGGGTGATGCCGAGGCGGCTGGAGGCGTCGGTGCTGAAGGCGGTGGTGTTGTAGGGAGTCGGCGGTTTGCGGGTGTTTTTCCGCGCCGTCACCGCTTTCACGGTGCCGGGATCGGAGGTGCCGGCGATCGCCGCGTCGGCCTCCGATTTCTCCCAGAATTTGTCGACGGTGTGGTGGGTCTCGAAGCTGCCGTCGGGGTGCTGGAACTTGGCGAAGGCTTCCCAGAAGGGTTTGGCGACGTGCGCCCGTCGTTCCATCTCGCGCTCGACGATCAGGCCCAGGGTCGGGCTCTGCACGCGGCCGACAGAGAGGAAGTTGGAGCCGAAGCGGCGGCTGGCGAGGGAGACGGCGCGGGTCAGGGTCGCGCCCCAGAGCAGGTCGATGTCCTGGCGGGCGGCGCCGGCGTTGGCGAGCGGGTAGGAGAGCTCGTCGAGCTCGTTGAAGGCGCGGTCGATCTCCTCTTTGGTCAGAGCCGAGTAACGGGCCCGCTGGATCCGCAGGGTCCCGTCGGCGGTGCCCTCGCGGCTGCCCAGCGCCGGGTTGGAGTCGAGCATCTCCTCCAGGGCCTCGAGCCCGATCAACTCGCCCTCGCGGTCGAAGTCGGTGGCGATCACCAGATCGTCCGCCTCTTTGGCCAGTTTCTTGATCGCTTTGACGACGTTTTTGTCGGTCGGCTGCTTGATCAGCTCGGCGTCGATCAGGTCGTGCAGGTCGGTCTTCTGCCAGTTCGAGTAGCCGTCGGGGAAGGCCGGGCCGAGCACGTGGCCCTTGAGGCCGACCGTCATATGCTCGTCGCCGTCGGCGTCCGTCCAGGTGTAGAACGGGACTTTGAAGGTTTTGTCCTCGCTGTTGGAGCCCTTGCTGAGGGCCTCGGCGATCTTCTTGGCGCTGTTGTTCTTCTCGGTGACGATCAGTCTCATGGGGCGGCGAGGGTAGCAGGGGTCATCGGCTGCGCAAGCGGGCGACCATCTGTCCGATCTTCTCCCGGCCCCGGGTCGATCTGCTTAGGATCACCGCTCCATGAGGTGTCTCGTAACCGGCGGCGCCGGGTTCATCGGCTCGAATCTTGTCGACGCCCTGCTCGCCCGCGGCGAAGAGGTGACGGTGGTCGACGACCTCTCGACCGGGCGGCGCGACAACCTCGAGCCGGGCCTCGCCGCGGGGGCCGAGCTGGTCGAGATGGACATCCGCGACGGCGAGGCGCTGAGACGCCTGGCGGGCGAGAAGCGGCCCGAGCGGATCTTTCACCTCGCCGCCCAGATCGACGTCCGCAAGTCCCTCGCCGACCCCTGCTTCGACGCGGCAATCAACGTCGGCGGCACCGCCAACGTGCTGGAGGCCGGGCGCGCCTCGGAGTGCGGTCGGGTCGTCTCGATCTCGACCGGCGGCGCGATCTACGGCGAGGGCGACGGCCAGCAGCTGCCGCTCCCCGAGGACGCCCCGATCGCCCCGCTCTCCGCCTACGGCCAGAGCAAGTTCGCGGCCGAGGGCTACGTCTCCCTCTACCAGCGCCTCTACGGGCTCTCCGGGGTCTCGCTGCGGCTCGGCAACGTCTACGGCCCGCGCCAGGACCCGCTCGGCGAGGCCGGCGTGATCGCGATCTTCTGCGGCCTGCTGAAGGAGGGCGGCCGGCCAAAGGTCTTCGGCGACGGTACCCAGACCCGTGACTACATATATGTGGGCGACGTCGTCGCCGCCGCGCTGGCGGCCGGCGAGGCCGACGCCACCGGCGCCCTCAACATCGGCACCGGCGTCGAGACCAACGTCCTCGAGCTGATCGAGGCACTGAAAGGCCTTTCGGGCAACGACAGCTTCGAGCCAGAGTTCGCGCCGGAACGCACCGGCGAGGTGCAGGCGATCTCGATCGACGCCACCCGCGCTCAACAGGAGCTTGGTTGGCAAGCCGAGATGGACCTGCAAGACGGTCTGCGCGTCACCCTGGACTCCATCTAACTGTCGAGGGAGCCGGGGGTGGTCCTCGGCGGACCCTCCCCGCTGTTGTCCGCCGAGGACCACCCCCGGCTCCCCCAATCCCAGATCGCTAGCCTTCCTCTCATGCCAGCCCAGGCCTATGCCGGCAAGGAGTGCGTCTGCCAGTTCCGCAAAGGGATCTGCGACCAGTCCTGCGTCCGGGACATGCTGGAGACCCCCTTCTACATCGCCTGCCTGAAACTGACCGGCCGCAGTTGCCTGGTCGTCGGCGGCGGCGACATCGGCCTCGAGAAGGTCGAGGGGCTGCTCGCCTGCAACGGCGACGTCGCCCTGATCGCCCCCACCGCCCACCCCGAGCTGGAGCGGCTGGCGAGCGAGGGCTCGATCCAGTGGGAGAAGCGGGCCTACGCCGGGCCCGAGGACCTCGAGGGGGTCTTCATGGTGATCGCCTGCACCGACGACTCCGAGGTCAACATCGGCATCTTCGACGACGCCGAGCAGCGGGCGATGCTGGTCAACATCGTCGACGTGCCGCCGCTCTGCAACTTCATCCTGCCGGCGATCGTCCGCACCGGGCCGCTGGCGATCGCGATCTCGACCGCCGGCGCCTCGCCGGCGCTGGCGAAGCGGATGAAGCGGGAGATCTCCGAGCTGTTCGGCGAGGAGTACGCGCGCCTGGCGGTAATCCTCAACGACGCCCGCGGCTGGGCGAAGGGGACGCTGCCGACCTACCAGGACCGCAAGGAGTTCTTCGAGGGGATCGTCAACGGCGACCCCGACCCGATCGCGCTCATTCGCGAAAGCGAGGAGCCGGCGCTGCTGGCGCTGATCGAGTCCGCCAAAGAGCGGGCCGCCGCCGCGCTCGCCTAAAAGCGCTTCGGCTGCGCCTCAGCTGGTCCCGCAGGCCGAGCCGCGGATGCGTTCCATCGTCGTCCGCAGCTCTTCGGCGTCGGCGACGCTGAGGTTGGCGGTGAAGGCGGCGGCCAGCTCGCCGCGCACCACCGGCCGCATCTCGGCCAGCAGCTCGACCCCGGCGGGCAGCAGGGTCGCGTAGCTGACCCGGCGATCGGTCTCGCAGAAGGTCCGCTCCAGTAGCCCCGCCTTGATCAACCGGTCGACCAGCTTGGTGAGGCCGCCGCGGGTGATCACCAGCGCTTCGGCCAGGTCCCCCATCTTCAGCCGCTGCTCGGGGGCGCGGTCGAGCGTCGCCAGCACCTCGAACCAGGGAAGCGGCGGCAGCTCGGCGGCGGTCAGCGCCTCCTGCAGGCGGCCGGTGACGGCCGCGTGGGTCTGGGAGATCGCGATCCAGGCCTCGCGGTGGGGATCGAAGTCCGCCCCCGCCCCGTTCGTCTGCGCCACCGTCGCCTGCTCGCTCATAAGAGCATCATCCCACAAGATGCTTGATCTGACAATAGTTGACAAGCAAACTTTCTCTGCTACGATTGTTTCTGCGTCAAATGTTTAGGTATCAACCATCTTCGGGAAGGAACCCACAATGAGCACCGAGACCGTCAGCAAGCAAGAGATTCCGGCAGGCACCTGGGTCGTGGACCCCGTCCACTCGTCCCTCACCTTTGCCGTCACCCACAACGGCGTCACCACCTTCCGCAGCGGCTTCGAGCGCTACGACGCGCGACTCAGCGGCGGCGAGCAGCCGCGGCTCAAGGGCACGGTCGAGGTCGAGAGCATCGAGATCGACGAGGAGATGCTGAAGGGCCACCTGCTCTCCCCCGAGTTCTTCGACACCCAGCGCTTCCCGCGGCTGCGCTTCGCCTCCAGCGAGCTCAGCGTCGGCGAGGACGGCAGCGCCCGGGTCGCCGGCGACCTGGTGATCCACGGCGAGACCCGCAAGGTCGAGGCCGGCGGCCGCTTCGCCCACCTCGGCGGTGATCTGGCCGGCAAGGAGCGCGTCGGCCTCTCATTCGAGGCGACCGTCGACCGGCGCGACTTCGGCCTCGACTGGCAGGCCCAGCTGCCGAGCGGCGGCGACGTCCTCGACTACGCGGTGACGATCTCGGTCGAGCTCGAGCTCGTCGCCGAGGAGGCTTAGCGATGCGGGTCCTCGGCATCACCGGAAGCCTGCGCCGGGACTCCTACAACCACGCCCTGCTGCGGGAGGCCGCCGAGCGGCTTCCCGCCGGGGCGGAGCTCGTCGAGTTCGAGCGCCTGGCGGAGATCCCGCCCTACGACGCCGACCTCGAGTCCGAGGCGACGCCGCCCGCCGTCGCCGAGCTGCGCCAGGCGATGCGCGAGGCCGACGCGGTCCTCGTCGCCACCCCGGAGTACAACCACTCGATCCCGGGCGTGCTGAAGAACGCCCTCGACTGGGCCTCGCGACCGGCCGGCCAGAGCGCCCTCACCGGCACTCCGGCGGCGGTGGTCGGCGCCTCGACCGGAATGTTCGGCGCCGTCTGGGCCCAGGCCGAGACCCGCAAAGTCCTCGGCGCCCTCGGCGGCCGTGTGGTCGAGGCCGAACTGCCCGTCGCCCGCGCCGCCGAGCTCTACCGCGACGGCCGCCTCGAACTCTCCCCCGAGCAGTCCCAACAGCTGGAGGAGATCCTGGCGACCCTGGCCTCCGAAGTCGAGCAGCTGCAGCAGAGCCTGGCCCTCGCGGCCTAGATCTCTCCTAACCCCTCCCCGTGCAAGTGCGGGCGATCGCCCCCGAGAGCCTGGTGTCGTCGCTGTAGTCGAACGTCCCGCGGCCGAGGATGCGGCCGTCCGGGCAGCGGCCGGCGATGACGCTGCGGCGCTCGCCCTTGTAGGTGTAGACGCGACGGACGCTGAACCTGGCGGCGACGACCGAGCCCGAACCGCCGGCGATCCTCGGGACGTCGACATCGACATGTAGGCCGAAGGCGCCCTTGTCCACCCGGCTGACCTCGACGGTGGCGACGACGGCAGTCGGCGCGGGAACGTTGACGTAGGCGTGGGCGAGGACGGTCAGCACGCCGTTCCGTTCGCCGCCGTTGAAGAGGACCAGCGGCCCGGTCGAGTCGAACGGCCTCTGTTCGGGAAAGGCGACCTCGACGGTGGCGCTACCACGGCCGAGAATCGCCCCGCCGCAAGCAGCTTCGGCTCTCTTCGTCTCGCGCGCTTCGAGCTGATCGACGCGGCAGGAGGGCAGGCCCTTGACGCTGACGAAGACGTCCTTGTCGGCATCGAAGGACGCGCTTTCGAGGGCGGGCGGATGGGTGCCGTCGACCATCGAGAGCTTGCCGCTGCCCCAGAACCCCATCGGGGCGAGCTCCCGCTTCGGCAGGACCTTGGGGGTGATGTCGCCGTTGATCTCCAGGACCATGTTCCCGGCCCGCACCACGGTCGGTTTCGGACCCTTGCCGCCGGCGACCGCCAAGCCGACCAGGCCGATCCCGATTGCCAGGACCGCTGCCGTTGCGGTTACCACTCGTCTCTTCATCTGGTCATTCCTCTCCGTCGGCCTGTTGCGATCGAGCTATTTCACGTTAATCTTACTAACTTGAATATCAAAAGCGCAACCCCTCGCGCCACGAGCCCGGCCAAGTCCTGCCTCTCCTTCGTGCGGGCCTTGAGCGCCGGCGACCTCGACCACGCCGCGGCCTGCTTTGCCAGGGACAGCTGCCTGATCACCCCGGACGCCACCGCGATCCACGGTCGTGAGCTGATCCGTTCGGTCCTCGCCCAGATGGTCAGCCGGCGCACCGAGATCAGCGTCGAGCTGAGCACCACGGTCGGCGCCGGTGAAGTGACGCTCGTCCGCCAGCGCTGGCTGATCCGCAGCGGCGAGCACCCCGAGGAGCGCCTCGAGCAGAGTTGCGACGCGGTTCTGATCATGCGGCAGATCGAAGGCGCGTGGAAAGTCTCGATCGCCGCTCCCTGGGGGTACCGACAGAGCTACGGCTGAGGAGCCGCCAGCGAGCGGGATACCTTCCCCCCATGAACAAGGGTCAGGCGCCGAAACGGCAGTACCGAATGCGGGCCCGGGCCCGCTCGACGGAGGAAACCCGCGAGGCGATTTTGGACGCGGTCGAGGATGCCTTCGAAGAGCTCCCCTACGGCGAGATCACCCTGTCGGCAATCGCCAAGCGCTCGGGGGTCTCGGTGCAGACGATCCTGCGGCACTTCGAGAGCAAAGAGGGCCTCTTCGTCGCTTCGATGCTTCACGTCGGCAGCAAGATGGCGCAGGACCGCGGGATGGTCCCGGTCGGCGACGTAAAAGAGATCGTGGACGACCTCGTCGACCACTACGAGAACTACGGCAACCGCCTGCTGCGAATGCTCGCGCAGGAGGACCGCGAGCCCGCCCTTCGCCAGATCGCCGACATCGGCCGCCACTTCCACGCCGAGTGGTGCAAGCAGGCCTTCGCCCCGGGTCTGGAGGGGCTGCGCGGAGCGAAACTGGAGCGGCGCCTCGCCCAGGTGGTCGCCTGCACGGACATCTACGTCTGGAAGCTGCTGCGGCGCGACCGTGACCTCAGCCTGAAGGAGACCAAGCTGGCGATGCGGGAGCTGCTGGAACCGCTGATGGAGCCGCGGCGCTGAGCAGGCTGCTCGCCTACACCGCGCCCTCGCGGGGGCAGCTCTACCCGATGGTGCCGGTGCTCGAGGAGATGCGCCGCCGAGGCCACCAGGTTTTCCTGCGGACTCTCGCCTCCGAGCTGCCGGAGATGCGCCGGCTCGGCTTCGAGGCAGAGGCGATCGCCGCCGAGCTGGAGGCGCTGCCGATGGACGACTGGCGCGCCCGAACCCGCCCTGGGGCGTTGAAACGAGCCCTGAAGATCCAGCTCCGGCGGGCGCCCCTGGACTGCCGCGACCTGGAGGACGCAATAGCGGCGGTGAAGCCCGACGCGGTGATCGTCGACGCGCTCGCCCTCGGCGCCCTCACCGCGGCGGAGGCCCGGGGCGGTCCCTGGGCTTGCTCCTGCCCTTTTCCCTTGCCGATTCCGTCCCGCTCGGGTCCCCCGACCGGCTTCGGTCTCCGTCCCGCCCATGGCCCGCTCGGCAGGGCGCGAGACCAAGTCTTGAATTCGCTCGGGGAGATCGGCTTCGACCGCCTCGCCGCGAGCACCCTGTCGAAGCTGAGAGCTGAAGTCGGCCTTCCTCCGCTTCGGCACGCCCGTGAGGTGTACTCGCGCGCCCCGCTCCACCTCTACATGACGGCCGAGCCCTTCGAGTATCCCCGCCCGGACTGGCCGGAGAGCATCGTCATGGTCGGCCCCTGCAGCTGGGAGCCGGACGGCGGGCTCCCCGCCGGGCTCGAGGACGCCGAAGGGCCGCTCGTCCTCGTCACCACCTCCACCGAGTTCCAGGACGACGGCCGCCTCGCCGAGGTCGCCGTGGAGGCGATGCGGGACGAGGGTCTGCGAGTGATCGCGACGATGCCCTCGGCGGCGATCGAGGGTCTGCCTGGGGCGGTCGCCGCGGCGGCGGTCCGCTTCGCCCCCCATACGCCGCTCCTGAGGCGATCCGTGTGCGCGATCACCCACGGCGGAATGGGCGCCACCCAGAAGGCGCTAGCGCTCGGCGTCCCGGTGGTCGCGGTTCCCTTCGGGCGTGACCAGTTCGAGGTCGCCCGCCGGGTGGAGGCGGCTCGCGCCGGCACCTTCCTCTCCTCCCGCAAGCTCGAGCCCGAGCGACTGCGAGCCAAGGTCCACGAAGCGATCGAGTGTCGCCCCGGAGCCGAACGGATTGCCCGGGCGTTTGCCGCCGCCGGGGGGCCAGAGACCGCGGCCGACGCCGTCGAGCAGCGCCTGCTGAGCTGACTCAGCCCTGCGGCAGGGCGAAGAAGGCGATCGCCGAGAAATGGGCGATCGCGGCGGCGATGACGAGGAGGTGGAAGATCTCGTGGTAGCCGAAGATCGCCGGGTTGGGGTTGGGGCGCTGGATCGCGTAGACGACGGCGCCGGCGGTATAGAGCAACCCGCCGGCGGCGAGTAGCAGGGTGCCGCCGGGGCCCATCGTGGACCAGAGATCGGGGAAGGTGGCGACGGCGACCCAGCCGAGCGAGAGGTAGATCAGTGCCGAGGCCCATTTCGGGTGGTCGATCCAGATCATCTCGACGATCGCGCCGGCGATCGCACCGATCCAGACGACGGCGAGGATTGCCGTCGCCAGGGTGCCCTGCAGGACCAGCAGCGCGAACGGCGTGTAGGTGCCGGCGATGAGGAAGAAGATCATCGAGTGATCGAGCCGGCGCATCCACTGGCGCACCTGCGGCCGCGACCAGTTGACCCGGTGGTAGAGAGCGCTGGTCCCGAACAGGGCCGAGAGGCTGATCGCGTAGATGGCGACGGCCAGGGTCGCCTTCGGGGTTTCGGCGAGGACGATCAGCGCGACCCCGAAGCCGAGCGACATGAAGAAGGCCCACTCGTGGGAGACGCCGCGCAGCTTCGGCTTGACCGCGGCGATCGCCTCGGCGGTCGCCTCTTTGGCGCGTTCCCCCATCCGCTCCGCACTCCTGCGCAGCTCTTCAGCCATATAGGGAGGCTACCCGGAACTTAGTGCCGATATTGGGGACTTGACACAATTGGGAGAAGAAGACGGCGGCTTCGGATTTCCGTATTTGCGCCTTTTGAGACTTTTTCCGTCCTGCCGATTAGCGATCCTGCGGAGTTACCCCTGAAAGTTGCTGCGAGAGGAGAAGTTTGATGTCCCAGACCGCCATTTCCAGTCCCAAGAACGGTCTCAAGGGCCTCTCGATCGAACGCCGTTTTTCGACGCCCGGGGTGCATCCTTTCGACCAGGTCGAGTGGGAGATCCGTGACGCGGTGATCGGCGATCCCGAGAGCCCGGCCTTCGAGCAGCGGGGGGTCGAGTTCCCGGTCACCTGGTCGCAGAACGCGACCAACATCGTCGCCCAGAAGTACTTCCGCGGCCAGCTCGGCAGCCCCGAGCGCGAGAGCTCGGTGAAACAGATGATCGGCCGGGTCGCCGGGACGATCGCCGGCTGGGGGCGCGAGGGCGGCTACTTCGCCTCCGAGGAGGACGCCGAGGGCTTCGAGATGGAGCTGACCGCGATCCTGCTCAACCAGAAGGCGGCCTTCAACTCGCCGGTCTGGTTCAACGTCGGCTTCGAGGAGACGCCGCAGTGCTCGGCCTGCTTCATCTTGAGCGTCGAGGACACCATGGAGAGCATCCTCGAGTGGAACACCAAAGAGGGCAAGATCTTCCGCGGCGGCTCCGGCTCGGGCATCAACCTCTCCAACATCCGCGGCTCGATGGAGCCGCTGCAGAAGGGCGGCACCGCCAGCGGGCCGGTCAGCTTCATGCGCGGCGCCGACGCCTGGGCGGGGACGATCAAGTCCGGCGGCAAGACGCGCCGGGCGGCGAAGATGGTCGTCCTCGACGTCGACCATCCCGACATCGAGCACTTCATCTCCTGCAAGGCCGACGAGGAGGAGAAGGCGGCGGCGCTGCGCGACGCCGGCTTCGACATGTCGATCGACGGCGAGGGCTTCACCTCGATCCAGTACCAGAACGCCAACAACTCGGTCCGGGTCACCGACGAGTTCATGGAGGCGTTCGAAGCCGGTGAGGACTGGCACCTGACCGCGCGGACCACCGGCGAGCCCGTGAAAACGGTCGACGCGCGCGAGCTGATGAACCAGATCGCCGACGCCGCCTGGCGCTGCGCCGACCCGGGCGTCCAGTACGACACGATCATCAACCGCTGGCACACCTGCCCCGAGTCGGGCCGGATCAACGCCTCCAACCCCTGCAGCGAGTACATGCACGTCGACGACTCGGCCTGCAACCTCGCCTCGCTCAACCTGATGAAGTTCCGCCGCGAGGACGGCAGCTTCGACACGGCCGAGTTCGAGCACGCGGTCGACATCGTCTTCCTCGCCCAGGAGATCGTCGTCGGCTTCTCCAGCTACCCGACCGCGGAGATCACCGAGAACGCCCGGCGCTTCCGCCAGCTCGGCCTCGGCTACGCCAACCTCGGCGCCCTGCTGATGAGCGACGGCCTTCCCTACGACTCCGACGAGGGCCGCAACGTCGCCGCCGCGATCACGGCGCTGATGACCGGCCGCGCCTACCGCCAGTCGGCGCTGATCGCCGCCGGCGCCACCGGGCCCTACGAGGAGTACGAGAAGAACCGCGAGCCCCACAACGGCGTCATGCGGATGCACCGCGACGCCTCCTACGAGGTCGACGCGACCGGCGTCAAGGGCGACCTGGTCGAGGCGGCGCAGCGGGCCTGGGACGAAGCGGTCGAGCTCGGCGAGGAGCACGGCTACCGCAACGCGCAGGCGACGGTGCTGGCCCCGACCGGGACGATCAGCTTTCTGATGGACTGCGACACGACCGGGATCGAGCCCGACTTCTCCCTGGTCAAGTTCAAGGAGCTGGTCGGCGGCGGGCAGATGACGATCGCCAACCGCTCGGTGCCGCTGGCGCTGCAGGCGCTCGGCTACAGCGAGGCGGAGGTAGACCAGATCGCCGCCTTCATCACCGAGAACAACACGATCGTCGGCGCCCCCGGCCTCAAGGACGAGCACCTGCCGGTCTTCGACGTCGCGGTCGGCGAGCGGGCGATCTCCCACACCGGCCACATCGACATGATGGCGGCGACGCAGCCGTTCATCTCCGGGGCGATCTCGAAGACGGTCAACCTGCCGCAGACGGCCACGGTCGAGGACATCGCCGACGCCTACACCCGCGGCTGGAAGGGCGGCCTCAAGGCCCTCGCCATCTACCGCGACGGCTCAAAGACGGCCCAGGCGCTGCGCACCGACGCGCAGGAGGAGGCCGAGGTCGAGGTGGAGATGGCGCAGCCGGTCCGCAAGAAGATGCCGCGCGAGCGCGAATCGATCACCCACAAGTTCTCGATCGGTGGCCACGAGGGCTACATCACCGCCGGCAAATACGAGGACGGGACGGTCGGCGAGATCTTCCTCACCGACATCGGCAAGGAGGGCTCGACGATGCGCGGGCTGCTCAACGCCTTCGCCACCGCGATCTCGCTCGGCCTCCAGTACGGGGTGCCGCTCGAGACCTTCGTCCAGAAGTTCAGCTACATGCGCTTCGAGCCGGAGGGGATGACGCAGAACCCCGAGATCCCATTCGCCAAATCGCTGCCCGACTACATCATGCGCTGGGTCGCGAGCCGCTTCATCGAGGACACCGAAACGCTCGAGGAACTGGGGATCATGACCCAGGAGGTGCGGAGCAAAAAGGAAGCCGAGACCGCCCAGCTGGGCCTCGGCGTCCCGACCGACACCGCCGGCCCCGCCAACGGCAACGGCCACTCGAACGGGGGCAACGGCGCACCCGCGGCGAAGTCGAACGCCTCGGTGCCGGCTGCCTCGGCGCTGACCGAAACCCCCCCGGTCCGCCCGGCGAAGATGCAGGGCCTGGAGCTGGGCCCGGCCTGCGAGCAGTGCGGCGGGATGATGCAACGGACGGGGTCCTGCTACACGTGCAGCAGCTGCGGGAATAACACCGGCTGCGGTTGATAAGGGTCGAAACTTTGAGCGTATGCTTCAAAGCTTGCTGCCCGCAATGGAACCTGCCATTGCGCCACAGCAGCGAGAGAAAGGGGGTGCCATATGGCAACTAACCCCCCGACTGGTGACGGGCATCGCCAAGGTGCCGTCCGTGATCGTTCACAAACCCAGGCTCCAAACGGGAACTGGGTTAAGCGCGATACGGATTCGGGACGGTTTATCGACCAGAAGGTCGATGGAAAGCCGTTCAAGGGCGTACGCCGCGAGCGCCCGTAGCTGGTCAGAAAAAGTGGGAAGGCGAGTTTCGGCTCGCCTTCCCCAAGCCTCCTAGTTCGGCAATCAGCAAACATCCATTCGCTGGGAAACCAATCGAGCATTCGGAGGGCAGATGATTCAAGTCAAAGGCCCGGAGACCACTGCGGCAATAACGCGAGCGCGTCACCACACCCCTGGCACTGTCCCGCTGATCCTCGAGGCCGCGATCTCGCTGCTTCTTGGTTGCCCCTTAGCTAGGGATGATCAGATCCATCTCCTCAAACAGAGCAAGCCGGGGGCGGAAAGTTACGGGCTACACCTGGCGGACGGAAGGCAGTACCACTTTCGCCCGGGGTCAGGAAACCATGCGGCTGAATCGATTCGCGTGCTCGACCGATATCGGGAAGGACAACTGGTCGCTGAACTAGAGGACCGGGCTTCGATCTGGAAATTCTTCTCGAATCTCTCGGTCGAAAGCGCCTGAATCTCAGCTCAGAATGACCTCGGCGTCGTGCCGAGGGGTCTCCGTGATGGCGCGGCGGTAGTTGCGCTCGGAGGCGGGGTCGGCCGGCTCGATCTGGCGGCGGCGAACCAACTCGCGGAGGACGACCGCCATCTCGAACTGGGCGAAGGCGGCGCCGAGGCAGCGGCGGACGCCGCCGCCGAAGGGGATCCAGGTGTAGGTGCCGGGCGGGTTGTCGATGAAGCGCTCGGGCAGGAAGCGGTCGGGGTCCGGGTAGATGTTCGGGTCACGGTGGATCAGGTGGATGCAGGGGGTGACGCCGGCGCCGGCCGGCAGCTCGTAGCCGCCGAGCTCAACCGCCTCGGTCAGCTTGCGGACGACGATCACGATCACCGGGCGCAGCCGCAGCGTCTCCTGGATCGTCGCCGTCAGGTAGGCGTCTTCGTCGTCGAGGACCTCGGCCCGCAGGCGCTCCAGCTTCTCGGGGTGACGGGTCAGCCGCTCCATCGCCCAGGAGAGCGCCGTCGCCGTCGTCTCGTGGCCGGCGACGAGCAGGGTGAGGAGCTCGTCGCGAATCTCCTTGTCGCTCATCGGGCTGCCGTCCTCGTGGCGGGCACCGACCAGCATCGAGAGCACATCCTCTCGCTCTTCCAGGTCCTCGGCCCGGCGCCGCTCGCCGATCTCCGCCGCGATCAGGCGGTCGACCCGCTTGACCCGGCGGCGGAAGGCGGGGATCAGGTTGACGCGGTCGGGGCCGACCATCAACACCGGCAGCAGCACCCGCGGGTTCGTGGTCAGGTCGAGGAAGTCGCGCAGCGCCTCGCGCAGGGGCTCCATCCGCTCCCCGTCGTGGACGCCGAAGACCGTCTCGATGATGATCTCCAGCGTAATCGCCTGCATCCGCGGCCGCAGCTTGTAGGGGACGCCGGTCGGCCAGCTCTCGATCTCGCGGGCGGCGATCTCGGTCATCTTCTCGCCGTAGGCCTGCATCCGCTCGCCGTGGAAGGGCGGCAGCAGCAGCTTGCGCTGGCCGATGTGCTTCTTCTCGTCGAGGACGAGGACCGAGTTCTCGCCGAGAATCGGGCGCAGGATCTGGTTGCCCTCGCCGGCGTGGAAGACCTTCGGGTCGCCGGTGAAGACCTGTTTCACCAGCTCCGGGTCGGCGAGCACGACCCAGTCGCCTTCGTAGGCGATCTTGATCGAGAACATCGGCCCGAAGCGGGCGCGGCTCTGCTCGAGGAACCACTGCGCCTGGCGCGACCAGATCGCCGTCTGCGCCACCCGGTGCATCCGCGGCCCCGGCGGCAGGCCCTTGATCGGGCCGTGCCCGTGCCCGTTGACGAACGTCCGCGCTTTCGTCGCCGCCTCCACATCGCGAGCCTACGCCCCGGCTTGCGCGCGGATGTGTGACTTTCGCACGCCTCCTGAGTTTCCGGGGCGCCTTTGTCGCCCTATGGGACGCAAAGGCGCCCCGCAGCGCTTAGCCTGCCGCGATGGCCTTGCTTCCTCGCCTGCCGCCGGCTGTCGAGCACCGGGTCCTGAAGGCGGTCTGCCATCTCCCTCCGCGCGTCCAGCGGCGGCTGTTCGGACCGCCGCCGCGGATCGACGGGCAGACGCTCGCGCCCGACATCCAGGCGCTGATCGCGCTTGCCGCGCGGGCGCGCAGCGACAGCTTGGCCGAGGACGCCGACCCGGTGGCGGCGAGGGCGCAGCGGCGCCAGGAAGCCGTGATCGTCGCCGAGCGACCGACGATCCCGATGGCGCGGGTGGAGGCGGTGGAGATTCCGGGGCCGGCGGGGCCGATCCCTGCCCGCCTCTACGTCCCCCTAGACCGGGCCGGCGACCCGCCCCCGCTGCTCGTCTACTACCACGGCGGCGGCTGGGTGATCGGCGACCTCGAGACCCACGACAGCCCCTGTCGCTACCTCGCCGCCCACTCCGGCGCCTGCGTGCTGGCGGTCGACTACCGGCTCGCCCCCGAGCACCCCTTTCCGGCCGCCGCCGAGGACGCCTACGCCGCCTACGCCTGGGCGAGCGCGAACGCCGGCAGCCTCGGGGTCGACGCCGGGCGGATCGCCGTCGGCGGCGACAGCGCCGGCGGCAACCTGGCGGCGGTCGTCTGCCTGCAGGCCCGCGAAGACGGCGTCTCGCCGCCCGCGATGCAGCTGCTGATCTACCCGGTCACCGAGACCGGCCGGGAGCTGCCCTCGCGCCGGACGTTCGCCGAGGGCTTCATCCTCACCAGGCGCGACATGGCCTACTACGAGGATCGCTACCTGCCACCCGGCAGCGACCGCGACGATCCCCGCGTGTCGATCCTGCGGGCAGAGAACCTCGGCGGCCTGCCGCCCGCCTATCTCGCCATCGCCGGCTTCGACCCGCTTCGCGACGAGGGTGTCGCCTACGCCGCGCGGCTGCGGGAAGCGGGCGTCCCGGTCGCCCTCCGCGAGCACCCCGGTCTCGTCCACACCTTCGCCAACCTGACCGCGATCTGCCCCTCGGCGCGGCAGGCGATGCTGGAAGCGGTCGGGGCGCTGCGTCTCGGCCTCGCCTGAGCGGGGCGCTTACTCGTACTGCAGGGACTGCAGGACGTCCAGGCGCGAGGCGCGGCGGGCGGGCAGGATCGCCGCGAGGACACCGGCCAGGGCGGCGAGGACCAGCAGCAGGGCCAGGGTGCCGACCGGATAGGAGAGCGTGAAGCCTTCGTCCTTCAGCGGCTGGGCGATCAGGGCGGCGAAGACCAGGCCGAGGACCATTCCGAGGATCGCGCCGATCAGAGCGGTGATCACGGCCTCGTAGCGGATCATCGTCCGCACCTGCCGGCGCGACATCCCGATCGCCCGCAGCATCCCCAGCTCCCGCGTGCGTTCGTGGATCGAGAGCGCCAGCGTGTTGGCGATGCCGAAGAGCGAGATCAGAATCGCGAACACGAGCAGGGCGATGACCAGCATCACCAGTTTGTTGATCTGTTCTTCCCGGCTTTCCTTCAGTTCCTGCTGGTTGAGGACTTCGGCGACGGGGAAGGCGGTTTCGACGCCTTTGGTCAGCAGCTCCTGGACCTGATCGGCGTCGGCGCCGTCATCAAGCTTGATGAAGTCCGTCAGGTCCTGGGTCTGGCGGAAGTCCCGTGCCATCACCTCCTGGGTGACGACGACGCTGCCGAGGACTCCGAGCTTGGAGTCGAACTGCCCGACCACCCGGAAGCGCGGCCTCGCCCGCGCCTGGGTCAGCATCGCGAAACGGTCCCCGACCTTCAGGCCGTGGGCGTCGGCGAACTCGTCGGAGACGATCGCCTCCTCGCCGGAGAGGGTGCGCAGGGCGGCGGGCCCCCCTTCCTCCCACTCGATGTTCACCGTCTCGCCGATGTTCGGCGAGGGCGCGTCGACTTTGGTCGTCGAGCCCGGCCCGCCGCTTTCGAGCAGCTTTGCTTCGGCGCCGCGGACCGTCGCCACCAGCTCGACGCCGGGCACCGCTTCGACCGCTTTCGCGACCCCGTTCGGGATCGGCGAGAAGCCGTCGGTGTTCTGGACGACCAGCCCGCCGGCGAAGTTTTCGTCGACGACCTGGGCGACCGTGCTCTTCAGCCCGGCCGCGAAGACGGTGACGAAGGCGACGAGGGCGAGGCCGATCATCAGGGCCGCGGCGGTGACCGCGGTGCGGGCGGGGTTGCGCTGGGCGTTCTCGCGGGCGAGGCGACCGGTGAGGCGGCGGAGCCGCTCCAGGGGCCAGCCGGCGACCGCCGCCAGGGGCGGCACCAGGCGGGGGCTGAAGAGCGAGACCGCGAAGACGATCGCCACCGCGCCGCCGCCGATCAGGCCGGCCCTCGTGTCGGCGCCGCCGCTGCCGAAGAGCCCGAGCAGGACGCCGGCCAGCCCGGCGGTCCCGAGCAGCAGGGAGAGGGCGAGGTTGACGAGACGGCGGCGCCGGGTCGGCACCGGGCGGAAGGAGTGCAGGGCGGCGATCGGGGGAACCCTGGTCGAGCGCAGCGCCGGAATCAGCGAGGCGACGGTGGTCACGACGAGGCCGACGAGGAGCGCGACCACGACCGTCCGCGTCTCCAGCACCAGGCTGGTGGTCGGCAGGTCGATCTCGAAGAGCGTGAAGAGCCCGTTGATCCCCTTGGCGATCAGGAAGCCGCCGACGATCCCGAGCAGCGCCCCGGCCAGCCCGATCGCCACCGCCTCGACCATCACCGTGGTGAGGATCTGGCGCCGGGAGGCTCCGAGGGTGCGCAGCATCCCGAATTCGCTGATCCGCTGGGCGACCGTGATCGAGAAGGTGTTGAAGATCAGGAAGGAGCCGACGAAGACGGCGATGAAGCCGAAGACGAGGAGGAAGGTCTGCAGGAAGCCGAGGCCCTCGCGGATCTCCTCCGAGGCACGGTCGGCGTTTTCCTGCGCCGTCTCCACCTTCGCCCCGGCCGGCAGCCGCCGTTCGATCCGCCGTTTCAGCACCGCCGGCGAGACGCCGTCGTCGGCCGCCACCGAGATCTGGTCGAATCGCCCCCGCTTGTGGGTCAGCCGCTGGGCGACCGGCAGCGTCACCTGGGCGATGCTGGCGCCGCCGAAGGAGGCATTGCCGAGCTGGGTCAAACCGACGAGGCGGAAGGTCTCCAGCTTCCCCTGGGAGATCAGCTTGATCTCGTCGCCGAGCCCGAGCCCGGCGTCCTCGGCGGTCGCCTTCTCCAGCGACGCTTCGGTCGGCCCGCGCGGGAGGTGGCCGTCGACGTAGGTGAGGGACTCGAGTTCGCCGGGCAGGGTCGAGGAGATGAACTTCGGCGCGAATTTGTTGCCGATCTTTTCGTTCTCCCCGTTGAAGAAGGCCCCGAGCGAGAAGATCGCCCCGGCGGCTTCGCGAACCCCGGGCGTGCTCTCGACCCTGGGCAGCAGCGAGGCGCTGATCGTGGGGATTTCGCCGCTTTCCTGTTCGACCGGGTTCTCGGCGGTGACGACGACGCTGGTCCCCTTCAACGACTCGTTGAAGATTTCGTCGAAGGCGGCGAAGATCGTGTCGGTGAGGATGTAGGAGCCGGCGACGAAGGCGACGCCGAGGAAGACGGCGAAAGTCGTCAGCAAGGCCCGGACCTTGCGAGCCCAGAGGCTCTTGAGGCCGAGGCTAGTCAAGCCGCTTCTGCAGCTCGATCACGTCGTCGGCCGAGCCGGGAGCGGCGTCGCTGACGATCTTCCCGTCCTGCAGCGTGATCAGCCGGTCGGCGTGGGCGGCGGCGACCGGGTCGTGGGTGACCATCACCACCGTCTGGCCGAAGTCGTCGACTGCCTGGCGCAGCAGCCGCATGACGTCGGCGCTTGCCTTCGAGTCGAGGTTGCCGGTCGGCTCGTCGGCGAAGACAACTGCCGGTTTGCTGACCAGCGCCCGGGCGACGGCGACGCGCTGCTGCTGGCCGCCGGAGAGCTCGGAGGGACGGTGGGTGCGGCGGTCGTCGAGGCCGACCGTGCGGATCAGCTGGTCGACCCAGGCCTGGTCGGGCTTGCGGCCGGCGATCGAGAGCGGCAGGACCAGGTTCTCCTCGGCGGTGAGGACCGGGAGCAGGTTGAAGAACTGGAAGACGAAGCCGAGCTTGTCGCGGCGCAGCTCGGTCAGCTCGCCGTCGTCGAGGCTGGTGATGTCGACGCCGTCGAGCTGAACCGTGCCCGAGGTCGGCTTGTCGAGGCCGGCGAGGATGTGCATCAGGGTCGACTTGCCGGAGCCGGAGGGGCCCATGATCGCGGTGAAGCGGTCGCGCTCGAAGCTCGTGCTGACCCCGTCGAGCGCGTCGACGGCGGTATCGCCCTCGCCGAAGCGGCGGTGCAGGTCGGTGGCGAGGACGACTGGTCCGTTGGCGCTCACTGGCGGGCACGGTATCGAGTCCGGCAAATAGGGTGCGGTCGTGCCCCTTGCCGATCGCTTCGACGGATTCCTGATCGACCTCGACGGGGTCGTCTGGATCGGCCGCGAGCCGGTGCCGGGGTCGCCGGAGGCGCTCGCGGCGCTGCTCGCGGCCGGCAAGCGGATCGTCTTCGTCACCAACAACCCAGGCAAGCACCCGGCCGCCTACGCGGAGCGGCTGCGCGAGTTGGGAGTCGAGGTCGGGGCGGAGCAGATCGTCACCGCGGGGATGGTCGCGGCGCGCCTCGCCGGCGAGGCCGGCGGCACCGCCTTCGTGATCGGCGCCCCGGCGCTGAAGGAGATGGTCGCGGCGACGGGAGCGACCCTGCTGGAGGGAGAAGCTGCTTGGGAGGCGGACGTCGTCGTCGTCTCCGGCCACCGCGGCTTCGACTACGGCGAGCTGCTGGCGGCGAAGCGGGCGCTCGACGGCGGCGCCGCACTCTTCGCGACCAGCCACGACCCGACGATGCCCTACCCCGGTGGGGAGCTGCCGGGGACGGGGGCGATCCTGGCCGCGGTCGAGGCCGCATCCGGCCGGCGGGCCGAGATCGCCGGCAAGCCCGAGCGGCATCTGTTCGAGATGGCCCGAGAAGCCCTCGGCGAGTGCGAGAGCGTGGCGATGGTCGGCGACCGGCTCAGCTCCGACATCGAGGGCGGCCGCCGCGCCGGGCTGGAGACGATCCTCGTCCTCAGCGGCACCACCACGCGCGAGCAGGCCGCGGCCGCCCACCCGGCGCCCGGCTTCGTGCTCGACGACCTCAGCGGCCTGCCGGCGTGAGCGCCGCCGCGTCGGCATCCGCGGGGACCGGCCAGCAGCGGCCGGGGGCGAGCTTCGCCGGGGTCTTCGCCGTCACCTTCTGCGGCCTCGTCGGCGTCGGCTCGGTGCTGCCGGTCCTGCCCCGCTACATCCACGGCCCGCTCGACTCGGGCGACGTCGCGGTCGGAGTGGTGATCGGCGCCTACGCGGTCACCGGCCTGCTGCTGCGGCCGGTTGCCGGGCGCTTCGCCGATACCCGCGGGCGCAAGCCGACGGTGCTGGTCGGGGCGCTGCTCGTCGCGCTCAGCGGCTTCCTGTACCTGCCCGGCCTCGGGATCGCCGGCCTGATCGTCGCCCGCCTCATCCTCGGCGCCGGCGAGGGCGCCGTCTACACCGCCGGCTCGGCCTGGATCGTCGACCTGGCGCCGGAGGAACGGCGCGGCCGCGTGCTCGGGCTCTACGGGCTGGCGGTCTGGGGCGGGCTCAGCGTCGGGCCGCTGCTCGGCGAGGTCCTGCTGAACGCCGGCGGCTACGACCTGGTCTGGATCGTCGCCGCGGCGCTGCCGGTGCTCGGCGCCCTGATCGCGGTCAGCGCTCGCGACCCCTTCGTGCCCCTCGCCCACGCCGAACCGCACCCGCTGATCGCGCCGGAGGCGGTCGGCCCCGGCTTCGCCGTCGGCCTCGCCTCCTTCGGCTACGCGGCGGTCGCGACCTTCATCGTCCTCCACCTGGAAGCGCGCGGGGTCGGCCACGGCGCCACCGTCTTCGCCGCCTTCGCGGCGATGATCGTCCTCACCCGGCTCGTCTTCGGCGACCTGCCCGACCGCATGGGCGCCGCCCCGGTGGCGATCGCGGCGACGATCGGCGAGGCGCTCGGGCTGCTGCTGATCGCGGTCGCCCACAGCCTGCCGGTGGCGCTGGCCGGCGGCGTGGCGATGGGTGCCGCCTTCGCCCTGCTCAACCCCTCGCTGATGCTGATCGCCCTCGGCCGCGTCTCGCAGCAGGCGCGCGGGGCGGCGATGGGGACCTACACCGCCTTCTTCGACGCCGGGGTCGGGCTGGGGGCGCCGATCGCCGGCCTCGTCGCCGCCCTGACCAGCTACGAGGGCGCCTTCGTCTTCGCCGCCGCCGTCTGCCTCGCCTCGGCGCTGATGATCCTCATCCGGCTGCACCCCGGAGGGGCGCCCGCCCCTCCTAACGCTCGCTGATCAGCAGCGTCTGCAGGGCGCGGCCGACGCGGCCGTTGCCGTCGAAGAGGGTCGACTCGGCGGTTCCGACGCCGCTGTGCCGCGGCAGGGTCATCGCGTCGACGCCGACCCACTCGCCCTTCGGCATCCGCTCGAGGTGGACGGTGAGGTCGACGTTGATGAAGAGGAAGCGGCGGAAGTCGAGGGCGGCGCTGATGCCGTTGCCGACATCGGCGGCGACGAGGACGCGCTGCAGCGGCGTCGGCTCCTCCCCCACCACCAGCGGCTGGCGCATCCGCAGCCAGGCGGTCGCCGGGCCCGGTTCGAGGAAGCCGCCGGCGACGAAGCGCACCTCCATCGCCGAGTGGTAGCCGTGCTCCTGCTCGGTCGGGAAGAACTCGGCCGCCTTCCCCTCCTCCGGGGGAGGAGGCGGCTGGCTGGAGAGAAGCGCCTCGCCCGGCAGCTCCAGCCTCGCGGTCCGCAGCCGCCAGCCGCGCGCCCGCATCAGCACCTCGCCCTCGGCGTCGCTCAGCGCCGCCTCGAACATCTGCACCCGCCGGCCCGGCCGCACAATCTGCGCCTCCACCCGCACCGGGGCGATCGGAACCGAGCGCAGGATCTCGAAGGTGACCCGGCCGACCTGGAACTCGTCCGCGTCCGGCAGCCGCTCGATCGCGTAGCCGAGCAGGGCGGCGGGCGGGCCCGCGTGCTGGGCACCGGGGTCCCAGGGGCCGCGGGTCAGCTCGGTGGCGCGGAAGAGATCGCCGTCGGGCTCGTAGAAGGCGTCGAGCACCGCGTCATCCTAGGTCGGCGCGCCGCATCGGAGATTCGACCCACCAGGGTGGGGCGAAACTCGGAAGCGCTCAGCAGCCGCGGATGCCGAACTGCTGCGTCCAGACGTGGGCGCCGCGGACGCCTTCGACCTCGCCCAGCTGTATGCCGATCCCGATGTCGTCGTAGGAGGAGCGGAGGATGTTTTCCCGGTGACCGGTTGAGTTCATCCAGAGGCGAAAGATCGCCTTCGGGGTGGCGGCGCTGCCGACCGAGTAGGCGATGTTCTCGCCGACGCAGCCGTCATAGCCGAATCGCCGGGGCCAGTATTCGACGTCGCGACCGCAGGCTTCGTGGCTGAATTCATCGCAGCGGATGACGTCGGCTGACTTGCGCGCCGCGGCGCCGGCGAGCGAGCCCGGCGCGGCCAACGGCTCCAGCCCGCGGTTCGCCCGGGCGCGGTTGACGAGACAGAGCATCGTCCTCTCCTGAGCCGTCGCGGATGCGCTCGCGTTGCCCTGGCCGGCGCAGCCCGCCCGCGACTCCTTGGCCCCGCCGGCCAACATGGGCGAGGCGAGCAACGGGAGAGCCGCCGCGACGAGAAGAATCGTGAGGAGGCCCCTGCGCGTCACAAGCCTGTAATACCCGAGGCGTACTCTTTTTTCACAAAGAGAAAGGAGAACGATGGCGACGAAGATCGAGAAATCCGAGGGGGAGTGGCGCGAGAAGCTCACGCCCGAGCAGTTCGAGGTCACCCGCAAGGCCGGGACCGAGCGGGCCTTCACCGGTCCCTATGTCGACGAGAAGGCGGCGGGGATGTACCGCTGCGTCTGTTGCGGCACCGAGCTCTTCTCCAGCGACACCAAGTTCGACTCGGGCACCGGCTGGCCCAGCTTCACCGAGCCGGCGAACCTCGAGCACGTCGAGCTGCGGCCCGACAACAGCCTCTTCATGCGCCGCACCGAGGTCGTCTGCAAGCACTGCGACGCCCACCTCGGGCACGTCTTCGACGACGGCCCGGCCGACAAAGGCGGGCAGCGCTACTGCATCAACGGCTGCGCGCTCACCCTGGACAAGAAGGAGTAGCGGCGGGCGGCCGGGCTACCGGCCGCTAGAGCTGGCCGCCGCCGGCGCCTAGGTAGCTGAAGCGCACCGCCAGCGCCACCGCCTCGGTGCGGGTGTCGACCTCGAGCTTGGCGATCGCGTTGCGCACGTGGGTGTGCACGGTCGCCGGGCTCAGCTGCAGCCGTTCGGCGATTTCTTTCACCCGCAGGCCCTCGGCGAGGAGCTCGAGGATCTGCCGCTCGCGGGGCGAGAGCTCCAGCAGTTTCTCGACCTCGGAGGGCTTGCCGCCGGCGAAGTCGCCGCCGAGGAAGGTCCCGCCTCCGGTCACCGCTTTCACGGCTTTGGCGATGTCCTCGGCCGGCGCCGACTTCAGCACGTAGCCGGAGGCGCCGGCGCGGAGGGCGAGCGCGAGCAGGTCCGGCTGCGCGTGGGCGGTGAAGATGATCACCTTCGTCCGCGGCCGGACTTTGAGGACCTCCCTGGTCGCCTCGATCCCGTCCCGCTTTGGCATCTCGACGTCGATGATGAGGACGTCGGGCTCCAGCTCCTTGACCACGTTGACGACGTCGCGGCCGTCGCTGGCCTCGCCGACGATTTCGACGACGGTCGAATTTGCCATGCGCGCCTTGATCGCCTCGCGGACGATCTCGTGGTCGTCGCAGAGCACCACACGCTTGGCCTCCCGGACGCTCGTACTCATTGCGGCGAGATTCTTTCAGGCGACCCGTACGGATGCAAAATATTAGGTAGCGTGAAACTCCCGTCGCTTTTCTGCCGGTTCTCGATCAGGGCGATGATCGTGCGGCCGACGGCGCAGGCGGTGCCGTTCAGCGTGTGGACCGGCTGCGGCGCCTCGCCCTCGGCGGGGCGGTAGCGAGCGCCGAGCCGGCGGGCCTGGTAGTCGGTCGTGTTCGAGCAGGAGGTGAGCTCGCGGTAGCGCTGCTGGCTCGGGATCCAGGCCTCGCAGTCGTACTTCTTGGCAGCCGGGGCGCCGAGGTCGCCGACGGCGACGTTGACGACGCGGTAGGGAATCTCCAGCGCCTGGAGGATTCGCTCCTCGATCGCGAGGAGGCGCTCGTGCTCGGCGCGCGAGGCCTCGGGCTCAACGAACGAGAACATCTCCACCTTGTCGAACTGGTGGACGCGGAAGATGCCGCGGGTGTCGCGGCCGGCGGCGCCGGCCTCGCGGCGGAAGCAGGTCGAAAAAGCGCAGTAGCGGAGCGGCAGCGAGCCGGCGTCGAGGATCTGGTCGGCGTGGAGTCCCGCCAGCGCGACCTCCGAGGTGCCGGTGAGGAAGAGCTCGTCCTTGGGGATCTCGTAGATCTGGTCGCGGTCGCCGGGCAGGAACCCGGTTCCCTCCAGCGCCTCTTCGCGGACCAGGACCGGGGGGACGACCGGCTCGTGGCCCTCGGCGCGGACCGTCTCGATCGCGAAGCGGACCAGCGCCAGCTCGAGCAGGACCAGGTCGCCTTTCAGGTAGGCGAAGCGGGAGCCGGAGAGCTTGGCGGCCGCCTCTATCTCGATCAGGCCCAGCTCGGTGCCGATCTCGAGATGGTCGCGGGGCTCGAAGCCGAACTCGGGACGCTCGCCGACCTCGCGCAGGACCACCGCGTCGTCCTCGGTCATCCCTTCCGGAGCGTCGGGGTCGGGCAGGTTGGGCAGGGTCAGCGCCAGCTCGCCGAGCTTGGCCTCGACCCCCTCGAGCTCCTCCTTGCCGGACTCGATCTTCTCCTTCAGGGCGGCGACGGTCGCCATCAGCTGCTCGGCCTCCGCCTCTTCGCCGGCCCCTTTGCGTTCCCCGATCTGCTTCGAGAGCGTCTTCCGCTCGGCCTGGGCGTTCTCGACCTCGGGCAGCAGCTGCCGCCGCCGCCCGTCAAGCGCCAGCAGCTCGTCGATCTGCTCGGCGGCGCCGCGCCGCGACAACGCCGCTTTGAACCGCTCGGGCTCAGAGCGGATCGCCTTCAGGTCCAACATGGGAAGCCCGCTACGGAGTTTCTTGGCCGGGCCGCGGTGACTCTTCCGCTTCGGAGCCCGCGTACTTGGCGACGAATTTGGCGACTTCCTTCGCCTCTTCGCCGACGACGATGTTCTGGGGCATGATCGCGCCGGAGAAGCCGCCGTTCTGGATCGCGAAGAGGGCGTCGTCGTAGCTCTCGACCCGCTGGTCGAGGTTCGGGCCCTGGGTCCGCTCGCCGCGGTTGCCGCTGCCCTGGGTGCCGGCGGCGCTGAGCGTGTGGCAGCCGGAGCAGTGGGTCGCGAAGAGGACGGCCCCGTTGTGGTTGGGGTCGTCTTCGGAGACCGAGATCTTCTCTTCGCCGAAGCCGCAGGCCGAAAGCCCGAGGGCGGCGGCGAGGAAGATTCCGATGATCAGCACTGGGCGCATGCGGCGGGCATCATATTGTCTGGAGCCGATCCCGCTCTTCTGACCATGCCTCCGCCCGATCCAGCCGCCTTCCGCGCCGCCATGTCCGGGCTCCCGACGGGGGTCACGATCGTCACCGCGAACGGGGCCGACGGCCCGGCCGGAGCCACCGCCAACGCGGTCTCCTCGCTCTCGATCGAGCCGATGATGATGCTCGCCTGTCTCGACCGCGGCTCCCGTACCCTGCTCGCCGTCCAGGCCGCGGACAGCTTCGGGGTCAGCGTCCTCCACGCCGGCCAGGAGCCGATCGCCCGCGCCTTCGCGACCAAGGCCCCGGTGGCCGAGAAGTGGACCGGCGTCGACTGGAGCGAGCGCGACGGCCTCCCCGCCGTCGACGACGCCCTGATCTGGATCGCCTGCGACCTCCGCGACGTGATCTCCGCCGGCGACCACGTGATCGTCACCGGCGAGGTGCGGGCGCTGGAAGCGCGCGAGGGCGACCCGCTCGTCTTCCACGACGGTGCGTACCGGCCACTCAGATAGACAGGGAAAACGAACCTGCAATTCCCCTCCTTATAGGTGGCAAAATGCCGGCTCGATGAGCGACTGGACCTTCGCGCAGAAGTCCCTGCTGATCCTGGCGAGCCTGGAGCTGCTCTGGGCGCTGGCGGGGTTCGTCGCCGAGCCGAGCTTCCACGTCGGCGCCGATGCGCCGACCGAGAAGGTCCTCTGGGTCGACTTCAACGGCATCCACGCGCTCTCGGGCCTACTCCTCTTCGGCCCCGCCCTCTACTTCTGCCGCCGGCCCGACTGGGCGCTCTACTACGTCCTCTACATCGCCGGCGCGCTCTACGTCACCGGCATCTGGGCGCTATTCGAGGAACAGCCCGCCTACGTCTTCACCTTCCCGAGCAACGTCAACGACGCGATCTTCCACCTCGCCACGGCCGTCGTCTTCAGCATCGTCGCGGCAGTCCAGATCGGTCGGAACCGAGCCTCGAGAAGCCAGCCCCTCAGCGCTTAGAGCCCGCTCGTCCCCGCCGCCCGCAACCCCAGGAAGAAGATGACGCCGCAGCTGACGGCCATGATTCCCATCTCGCGGCGGACGATCGCGAGGGCCAGGGATTCCTGTTCGTCGGGGGTGAGGGTCTCGGGGTCGAGGTCGCCGACCTCGCGGTGGGCGGCGTCGGCGCGGGCGCCCTCGGCGATGAAGGAGACGACGAGGGGGAGGATGCCGTAGAGGTAGTGGAGGCCTTCCTCGGGTTCGTGGTCGGTGACGACGAGGAGGCCGCCGAGCAGGGCCTGGAGGAAGACCGCGACCTGAGCCGCCCGCAGCAGGTACCAGAAGGGGATCGAGGGCCGGTTGCGGTACCAGGCGATGCCGCCGACGAGGCCGGCGGCGGCGTTGAGGACGATCAGGAGGACGCCGACGGCGATGTGGAGGCCGAGCACGGTTATATCCGCCTAGAGGGGTCGGGATTCGGCTTGCTGATGCGGAAAAGCACTATGTAGCAAGTTGTCACAATGTCGGTGTATAACAGCGGTCCCGGCCACTTCACCTCCCCGTGCTCAAGACCTACCTCCCGATTCTCGTCTTCGCCTTCCTCGGCCTCACGGTCGGGGGCGTCTTCGCGATGCTGAACCACCTGCTGGGGCCGAAGAAGCCGGCGCGCGAGACCGCTGCCAGCCGCCGTCAGGGTGAGCCGTACGAGTCCGGGATCCCGGTCGAGCCGACCAAGGGGCTGCGCTTCGGCGTCAGCTTCTACCTCGTCGCGATGCTCTTCATCCTCTTCGACATCGAGGTCGTCTTCCTCTATCCGATCGGGGCGATCCTCAAGGACGCCGACAGCTACTTCGTCCTCGGCGAGCTCGTCACCTTCGTCGTCCTCCTGCTTGTCGCCTTCGTCTACGTCTGGCGAAAGGGTGCGTTGGATTGGAGATAGAGCGCCGCAGCCTGCGCGAGAAGCAGGTCGACGCCCGGGCGCTGCTCCGCGGCGACCTCGAGGGCGAGGACCTCGAACGCTACGTCGAAGAGCGCGTCCTCACCACGAACTTCGAGAAAGTGCTCAACGTTGCGCGGGCGAACTCGATCTTCCCGCTTACCTTCGGCCTCGCCTGCTGCGCGATCGAGGGGATCCCGATGGCGGCCGTCACCGCCCGGTACGACATCGCCCGCTTCGGCGCCGAGGCGGGGCGGGCCTCGCCGCGACAGGCCGACCTGATGGTCCTCTCGGGCCGGGTCTCGGTGAAAATGGCGCCGGTCATCCGCCGCCTCTACGACCAGATGCTGGAGCCGAAGTGGGTGATGGCGATGGGCGCCTGCTCCTCCTCGGGTGGGATGTTCGCCAACTACGCCGTCCTCCAGGGCGCCGACAAGTTCCTGCCGGTCGACATCTACGTGCCCGGCTGCCCGCCGCGCCCGGAGGCCGTCCTCTACGGCTTCACCAAGCTGCAGCGCCAGATCATGGGCAACCCCGACCAGGGCTGGCGCCAGCGCTACAGCGGTTACGGGACCGAGGAGTGGGCCCGCGGCGGCCCGCGCAGCGAGCCCAGCCCGGAGGCCGCCGAGGCCTATCGGGAAGCACGGGAGCTGAGCCTTGCCTGACGCCCCCGGACTGGAGCTGATCCGGGGGGAAATCGAGCGCGACTGCCCGGATGCCGTGCTCGCGACCTCCTTCGACCGCGCCCAGGCGGCGCTGATCGTCGACCCGGAGAAGGTCGTCGCGGTCCTGGGCTGGCTCAAGGACCAACCCGGCCAGCGCTACGACTTCCTCTCCTCCCTGCACGCGGCCGACTACCTGCCCAACGAACCGCGCTTCGCCGTGCACTACGAGCTGATCAACCGCGACCGCGTGGAGCGCATCCGAGTGAAAGCGATGCTGGCCGAGCCGGGCGGCGAGGAGCTGCCGGAGATCGACTCCTGCGTCGACCTCTTCCCCACCGCCGAGGCGCAGGAGCGCGAAGTCTTCGACTTCTTCGGGATCGTCTTCCGCGGCCACCCGAACCTGACCCGGATCCTGATGCCCGACGACTACGTCGGCTGGCCGCAGCGGCGCGACTTCCCGGTCGGCGGCGAGCCGGTGACCTTCACCTACTCGGAGCAGCGCTTTGACTGAGCAGATCGCCGTCCCCTTCGAGCAGGCGCCCGACCGCGACCGCGAGATCATGACCGTCAACGTCGGGCCCCACCACCCGGCGACCCACGGCGTGCTGCGCCTCGTCGTCGACCTCGAAGGCGAGATCGTGCGCGAGCTGCGGCCGGTGATCGGCTACGTCCACACCGGAATCGAAAAGTCCTGTGAGGACAAGAGCTACTGGAAGGTCATCCCCTTCGTCGAGCGCATGGACTACGTCTCCTACTTCTTCCAGATGGAGGCCTACTGCGGCGCGGTCGAGCGCCTCATTGACCTCGAGATCCCGCCCCGCGCCCGCTACCTGCGCACCCTCTTCCTCGAGCTGAACCGGATCCACTCCCACCTCGTCTGGCTCGGCACCACGGCGCTCGACCTCGGAGCGATCTCGATGCTCTGGTACTGCTTCCGCGAGCGCGACAAGATCCTCGACCTCTTCGAGATGGCCTGCGGGCAGCGGATGCACACCCGCTACTTCCAGGTCGGCGGCGTGATCGAGGACATCCCCGTCGGCTTCGAGGCTAAATGCCGCGCCTTCGCCGAGGAAATGCCGATCCGGGTCGGCCAGTACCAGGCCCTTCTCGACCGCAACGAGGTCTTCCTGCAGCGGACCAAAGGGACGGGGGTCGTCTCCCGCGAGCGGCTGCTGGAGCTGGGCGTGAGCGGGCCGCTGCTGCGCGCCGCCGGCGAGCCCTGGGACCTGCGCAAGGCCTTCGACTACCTCGCCTATCCCGAGATGGACTTCAAGATCCCGGTCGGGACGGTCGGCGACAACTACGACCGCTACCGGGTGCGGGTGGCGGAGATGGTCGAGAGCGCGCGGATCGTCGAGCAGTGCCTCGACGCCCTCCCCGAGGGGCCGTTCATCGCCGACGATCGTAAGTACGTGCTGCCGCCGCGCTCGGAGCTCTCGACCTCGATGGAGAGCCTGATCCACCACTTCAAGCTCGTCACCGAGGGCTTCCGCGTCGACCCCGGCGAGGTCTATTACTCGATCGAGTGCCCGCGCGGGGAGCTCGGCTGCTTCGTCCTCGCCGACGGCTCGGCGAAGCCGGCCCGGGTCCACTTCCGCGACCCCTCCTTCGTCAACCTGCAGGCCTTCCGCGACATGGCGGTCGACACCTACATCGCCGACATGATCGCCAGCCTCGGCATGCTCGACCCGATCCTCGGAGGTGTGGACCGATGAGCCCCGTCGACGGTCCCGGGATCAGCAACCCGAACCTCCCGGTCGACCCGGCGGTCAACGAGGGCCGTGTCCCGGCCCGCGCCGAGGAGGAGATCCCGGAGCTGCACGAAGTCGACTGCCCGCCGGAGCTGGCGGAGCGGATCGAGACGCTGATGGGCCGCTACCCCGACCGCCGCTCGGCCTCGATCCCGGCCCTGTGGGCGGTGCAGGAGCGCTACGGCTGGTGCACCCCAGAGGGGATCCGCCAGGCCGCCGCGGTGATGCGGGTGACGCCCGCCTACCTGGAGTCGGTGGCGAGCTTCTACGACCTCCTGCACACGAAGCCGGTCGGGGCGCACCGGATCGAGGTCTGCACCAACATCAGCTGCTGGATGCGCGGCGCCGACCGCCTGCTCGACGCCTTCGTCGAGGCGGCGGGCGACGACGACACCGACTTCTTCGTCACCGGCTTCGAGTGCCTCGGCGCCTGCGACATCGCCCCGATGGCCTCGATCGACCAGCGTTACTACGGGCCGCTGGAGGCGGCCGAGGCGGGGGTCGCGATCGAGCAGCTGCGGGCCGGCGAGGACGTGCTGCCGGAGAAGGCGCTGGCCAAGCGCGGGCTGGCGGGGGACGACTGATGCCTCACCGGCTGGAGAAGCGGGTCCTGCTCGAGCACGCCGAGGACCCCTCGCTGCGCACGCTGGACGGCTACAGGCGGCTGGCCGACGGCTACGCGACCCTGGAGCGCGCCTATAAGGAGCTGGAGCAGGACGAAATCCTCCAGCAGCTCGAAGACTCGGGCCTGCGCGGACGCGGCGGCGCCGGCTTCTCGATGGGCAAAAAGGCCTCCTTCCTGCCCCGCGGCGAGATGGCCAAGTACCTCTGCTGCAACGCCGACGAGTCCGAGCCCGGCGCCTTCAAGGACCGCGAGCTGATGCAGCGCAACCCGCACCAGCTGATCGAGGGGATCGCGATCGCCGCCCTCGCCGCCGACGCCGGCCACGCCTTCATCTTCATCCGCGGCGAGTACGACGAGCAGGCCGACATCCTCGACGCCGCCGTCGCCGAAGCGTATGAGGCGGGCTACCTGGGGACGAACATCCTCGGCTGCCACCGCGACCTCGAGCTGGTCGTCCACCGCGGCGCCGGCGCCTACATCTGCGGCGAGGAGACGGCGCTGCTGGACGCGCTCGAGGGCAAGCGCGGCAACCCGCGCCTGAAGCCGCCCTTCCCGGCCGTCCAGGGGCTCTACGGCGGGCCGACCCTGATCAACAACGTCGAGACGCTCTCCAACGTCCCCCACATCGTCCGCCACGGCGCCGAGTGGTTCAAGGGCTTCGGCACCGAGCAGTCGCCCGGGACCAAGGTCGTCTCCGTCTCCGGCGGCGTCCGCAAGCCCGGCAACTACGAGGTCGAGCTGGGCATCCCGACCCGCGAGCTGATCTACGACCTCGCCGGCGGCCCCGAGGAGGGCCACGAGATCAAGGCCTTCTTCCCCGGCGGGTCGTCGTCGCCGGTCCTCACCGCCGCGGAGGGGCTCGACCTCCCCTACAGCTTCGAGGCGATGGCCGAGGCGGGCTCGATGCTCGGCTCCGGCTCGATCATCGTCGCCGACGACCGCGTCTCGATCCCCCACCTGGCGCTGCGGACGGCGCGCTTCTACCACCACGAGTCCTGCGGCAAGTGCGTCCCCTGCCGCGAGGGCACCAACTGGACCGTGAAGATGCTGGAGCGGATGGTCCGCGGCGAGGCGACGCCGATGGACCTCGACATCGTCAGCTCCGTCCAGCAAAACATCATCGGCCACTGCCTCTGCGTGCTCGGCGACTCGATGGCGATGCCGGTCGGGGCGATGGTCCGCAAGTTCCGCGAGGAGTTCGAAGAAGTGATGGCCGACCCCGAGCTGGTGCTCGACCCGCACGCCGTCGTCCAGGGCGCGCCCGAGACGCTGGGGGCCTCGACGTGAGCCCGGCCGGACGCGAGGTGACGATCACGATCGATGGCCGCGAGGTGGCGGCGGTCGAGGGCGAGATGCTCCACGACGCCGCCCGCAAGGGCGACGTCGAGATCCCCTACTTCTGTTACGAACCGAAACTCGGCGACCCGGTCGGCGCCTGCCGCATGTGCCTGGTCGAGATCGAGGGGATCCCGAAGCTGCAGACCTCCTGCTCGACGCCGGTGCGCGAGGGCATGGTCGTCCATACCCGCACCGAGCAGGTCAAAGAGGCACAGAGCGCCGTCGTCGAGTTCCTCCTCGTCAACCACCCGCTCGACTGCCCCGTCTGCGACAAAGGCGGCGAATGCCCGCTGCAGGACATCTCCTACGGCTGGGGGCCCGGAAAGAGCCGGGTGATCGACGAAAAGCGGCACTTCGAGAAGCCGATCGAACTCTCGCCGCTGGTCGCGATCGACCGCGAGCGCTGCATCCTCTGCTACCGCTGCGTCCGCTTCAGCCAGGAGGTCTCCGAAGACGCCCAGCTGCAGCTAATCGACCGCGGCGACCGCACCTACGTCGGCACCTTCGACGACCGCCCCTACGTCGCCCCCTTCCAGGGCAACATCACCGACATCTGCCCGGTCGGGGCGCTGACCAGCTACACCTACCGCTTCCGCGCCCGGCCCTGGGACATCGAGCACGCCGGCTCGGTCTGCACGCTCTGCCCGAGCCAGTGCAACGTCAGCTTCACCGTCCGCGACGAGAAGGTGAAACGGGTGATCTCCCGCGACAACCACGAGGTCGACGACGGCTGGCTCTGCGACCGCGGCCGCTACGGGTTCGAGATGTTCGACGCGCCCGAGCGGGTGCGCGGGCCGCGCCTGAAAGGCGGCGAGGCGAGCTGGGAGCAGGCGCTCGAGGCGGCCGCCGAGGGGCTGCGGCGCGGCGGCGGCAAGGTCGCGGCGATCGCCGGCGACGCCTCCAACGAGGAGGGCTTCCTGCTGCAGCGGCTGGTCCGCGAGGCGCTCGGCTCGCCGCACCTCGACTCGCGCCCCTCACGCGGGCCGGAGGCCGGCGTGCTGCGCCGGCTCGCCGAGCCGAACGTCTCCGCCAAGGTGCGCGACATCGACGAGGCCGACGCGATCCTCGTCCTCGGCACCGACCCGCTGCACAGCAGCCCGATCCTCGACCTGCGGGTGCGCAAGGGGATCCGCCGCAACGGCGCCAAGCTGGTCGTCGCGACCGAGCGCCCGACCGCGCTCGACGGCGGCGCCGAGGCGATCGCCCGCTACGCCCCCGGCCAAGCCGCCCACTTCGTCTCCGAGCTGGCGAGCGCGATCGGCGGCGCCGAAAACGTCGCCACCCCGGTGGCGGAGACCCTTCGCGACGCCGGCACGGTCGTCGTCCTCTGGGGCGAGCGGATCGCCCGCGAGGACGGCGCCGCCGAGGCGCTGCTCAACGTTGCCGAGGCAACCGGCATGGCCTCGAGCGACGGCGCCGGCCTGCTCGAAATCCCCGACACGACCAACGCCCGCGGCCTCCGCGAGGCGGGCGTCCTCCCCGACGCCGGCCCGGGTCTCGCCGACACCGCCGCCGGCATGTCCACCGAGGAGATCAGGTCAGCCCTGATCTCCGGAGAGCTGACCGGCCTCATCCTCTTCGGCGCGAATCCCCTCCGCGACTTCCCCGACACCCCAGCCTGGGAAGAGGCCCTGACGGCAGCGGACTTCGTCCTCACCTTCTCGATGCACGAGAACCCCACCACCGCCAAGGCCGACGTAGTCCTCCCCCTCGAGACCCACGCCGAGAAAGACGGCACCGTCACCCACCCGGATGGCCGTTTGCAGCGAGTGCGCCCTTCGGCTTCACGTCCCGACGGAGTCCTACCGAACATCATCGTCTTGTCGGAGCTGGCATCGAAGCTGGGTCTGGACACCGGCATCGACTCGCAGCCAACCGCCTTCAAAGCCTTGACCAACGCCGTGAACTTCTACAACGGCATCGAGGACTCCGACATCGGCGGCAGAGGAATCCGCTGGCAGGACACCCCCACTGCGAACAACTTCCCCGGCCGGGGTGGACCATCGGGGGGTGACTCGCCGGACACTCAGCGCGAGGCGCCAACCCCCACCTCGGAGGCTCCAACCGATTCCCGCCGAGTCGCGTCCGCCGAGTCACCCCCCGATGGTCCCCTAACCCTGGGGACCTACAGAGACCTCTGGGCAGGCCCGATCACCGAGCTGAATCCACCTCTGAAGTTCCTCCAACCGCAGCAGCGAGTCGAGGTCTCACCAGTAGATGCCCAACGGCTCGACCTGAAGAGCGGCGACAGGGTTCTCGTCAACGGGATCGAGGCAGAGGTACACGTCAAGGAGCGTGTCCCCGAGGGCGTCGTCTTCATGGCCGAGGGCGTCCTCGACGGCAACGCCAACGCCCTCCTCAACGGCGGCCCCGTCCAGGTGAAGATCGAGAAGCTGAGCGAGGTCGGCACCTAGATGCTCCCCCTGGCCGACACGCAGTTCGCCGAAGCGACCTGGATCATGATCGTCAAGTCGATCGTGATCTTCGCCGTCATCTTCGGTGTCCTGCCGATTCTGACGGTGGTGGAGCGCAAGCTGATCGGCCGCTTCCAGCACCGCTACGGCCCCAACCGCGTCGGACCGTACGGCCTCCTGCAGCCGCTTGCCGACGTCGGCAAGCTCGTCTCCAAGGAGTCCTTCCGGCCCGAGAACGCGACCAAAACGCTGTTCATCCTCGGGCCGCTGCTGCCGGTTCTGGCCGGGGTGCTCTCGCTGGCGATCATCCCCTGGGGGGACGTCCAGGACGGCGTCGGCCTCTACGGGATCGACGTCCCGATCGGGATCCTCTACTTCTTCGCCGTCGGCTCGATCGCCTTCTACGGCCTGCTCCTCGGCGGCTGGTCCTCGGGCTCCAAATACAGCCTCCTCGGGGCGATGCGCTCGGCCGCGCAGCTGATCTCCTACGAGGTCAGCATGGGGCTGGCGCTGCTCGGCGTGGTGATGATAAGCGGCTCCCTCTCGCTGGTCTCGATCGTCCACTCACAGGGCGAGATGTGGTTCATCGTCCCCCAGTTCGTCGGCTTCCTGATCTTCATGCTGGCCGGCTTCGCCGAGACCAACCGCACGCCGTTCGACATGCCCGAGGCAGACGCCGAGCTGGTCCAGGGCTTCATGACCGAGTACGGCGGCATGCGCTTCGGCTCCTTCCTCCTCGTCGAATACATGGAGATCCTGGTCGTCTCCGGGATCGCCGCGGCGATGTTCCTCGGCGGCTGGATGGGCCCCGGCCCGAGCTTCCTCGACCCGGTCTGGATGCTGGCGAAGATGCTCGGCCTCGTCCTCCTTTTCATCTGGGTGCGGGCGACGCTGCCGCGTCTTCGATATGACCAGCTGATGAGCCTCGGCTGGAAGGTGTTGCTGCCGCTCGCCACCCTCAACGTCCTCGTCACCGCCGTCCTGGTGGTGGTGTTCTCGTGAGCGCGGCGAAGAACGGCAACGGCTTCGACCCGAAGACCGCCTCCTACCTCGACTCGATCGAGGTCGTCGAGGTGCAGCGCGGGCCCGAGCCGGGCGGGCTCGGCGGCGCTTACCGCGCCTTCGGCGAGACCCTGCGGGGGCTGAAGACGACGATGGCGCGGCTGGTCGAGGGGCCGATGACGATCGAGTACCCCGAGGAGAAGACGCCGGTCTACCCGCGCTTCCGCGGCCGCCACAAACTCCACAAGTTCGAGGACACCGGGCTGGAGAAATGCGTCGGCTGCAGTCTCTGCGCCGCCGCCTGCCCGGCCGACTGCATCCGCGTCGTCGCGGCAGAGAACATCCCGGGGGACCGGGTCTCGGCCGGCGAGCGCTACGCCGCCGTCTACGAGATCAACCTCAGCCGCTGCATCTTCTGCGGCTACTGCGAGATCGCCTGCCCCTTCGACGCGATCACGATGGGCCACGACTACGAGATGGCCGACTACGACCGCCGCGATCTGATCTTCACCAAGGAGATGCTGCTGGCCGAGCCGATCGAGCGGACGCCGCTGAAAAGCGAGGGCGAGTAGCGGTGGAAGAGGTGCTGTTCTTCGTCTCGGCGCTCGGCGCCCTCGGCGGCGCCCTCGGCGTGATCGCGATGCGCAACCCGTTCTACTCGGTGCTGGCGCTGATCGTCCACCTCTTCTCGCTGGCGGCGCTCTTCCTGCTGCTCACCTCGGCCTTCGTCGCCGCCGCCCAGGTGGTCGTCTACGCCGGCGCGGTGATGGTCCTCTACGTCTTCGTCGTCGCCTACGTCGGCGGCGGTGGCGAGTCCGCCTGGGAGCCGATCCCCGGCCAGCGCTTCCTCGCCCCGCTGCTCGGCATCGCCCTCTTCGTCGAGCTCTCGGTCGCCGTCCTCAGCTCCTCGCTCCTGGCGCTCGGCACCAAGGGGCCAGACGTCGAGGCCGGCTTCGGCGACCCGGCCGCGATCGGCCGCCTCCTCCTGGAGAAGTTCCTGCTGCCGTTCGAGGCGGCGTCGATCCTGCTGCTCCTCGCCGCGGTCGGGGCGATCGTCCTGGCTTCCAACCGCCGTCAGGAGAGCGCATGAACACCGAGTGGTTCGTCGTCCTCTCCGCCCTCCTCTTCGCCACCGGCGCCCTCGGCATCCTCCTCCGCCGCAGCCCGCTGGTGATCCTGCTCTGCCTGGAGCTGATGCTGAACGCCGGCAACCTCGCCCTCGTCGCCTTCAGCCGCATGGTCGGCAACGGCCAGGGGCAGGTGTTCGCGGTGATCGTGATGGTGATCGCGGCCTGCGAGGTCGTCGTCGGCCTCGGCCTGATCGTCGCCATCTTCCGCCGCCGCCTGCCGCTCAACGTCGACGACCTGCGGGAGCTGCGCGGATGAGCGCCACCGCCTGGGCCTGGCTGGTCCTGCTCTTCCCGCTGCTCGGCTCGATCGTGATCGCGCTCGGCTACCGGGCGCTGCCGGCGAAGGCCGCGGGCGTCATCGGCACGGTCGCGATCGGCCTCGCCTTCGGCTGCGGCATCGCCGCGCTCCTCAGCCTGCTCGGCGAAGACCCCGAGGCGCGCCACCACGCCTCCTCGCTCTGGGACTACGCCAGCGTCGCCGGCCTCGACATCAAGCTCGGCATCTACGTCGACCCGCTCTCGATCTTCATGGTCCTCGTCGTCAGCGGCGTCTCCACCCTGATCCACCTCTACTCCTACGGCTACATGCAGTCCGACGAGGGCTACCACCGCTTCTTCAGCTACCTCAACTTCTTCGTCTTCTCGATGCTGCTGCTGGTCCTCGCCGGCAACTTCGTCCTGCTGATCGTCGGCTGGGCCTTCGTCGGCTTCGCCTCCTACGCGCTGATCAGCTTCTGGTACCGGCGCGAGACGGCGACGCGGGCGGGGATGAAGGCCTTCGTGATCAACGTCGTCGGCGACATCGGCCTCGTGCTCGCCGCCTTCCTGATCTTCCGCGAAATCGGCAGCTTCGACTACGAGACGGTCTTCGAGCTGGCGCCCAGCACGTTCACCACGAACGAGTGGACGATCACGGCGATCTGCCTGCTGCTCCTCGTCGGCGCCTTCGCCAAGTCCGCGCAGCTGCCGCTCCACACCTGGCTGCCCGACGCAATGGAGGGCCCGACCCCGGTCTCCTCGCTGATCCACGCGGCGACGATGGTCACCGCCGGCGTCTACCTGATCGCCCGCACCCACGTCCTCTTCGAACTCGCCCCGACCGCCGCCGACATCGCCGCCTTCACCGGCCTGGCGACGCTCCTGGTCGCGGCGACGATGGCGCTGGTGATGACCGACCTGAAGCGGGCGATCGCCTACTCGACGATGAGCCAGATCGGCTACATGATCATGGGTGTCTCGATCGGCGCCTACAGCGCCGGGATGTTCCACCTGATGACCCACGCCTTCTTCAAGGCGCTGCTGTTCATGGCTGCCGGCTCGATCATCGCCGCGATGGCCAACGACCAGAACATCGACCGGATGAGCGGCTTCGGGAAGGCGATGCGCTTCACCTCGATCACCTTCGTCTGCGGCGCCCTCGCCCTCGCCGCCTTCCCCGGCACCTCGGGCTTCTTCTCCAAGGACGAGATCCTCGCCTTCGCCGAGGCGCGCGGCGGCATGTACCTGATCTTCACCGTGCTCGGCTACGTCGGCGCCCTGCTGACCGCCGTCTACAGCTTCCGGCTCGTCTTCCGGGTCCTGCCGGGCACGCCGTGCGCCGAGGCGCAGAAGCTGATCGAGACCGGCCACGTCGCCCACGAGGCGCCGAAGAACCCGGCCACCGGGGAGCCCGAGGACACCGACGTCGGCTTCCCCGGCTCCGAGCACCACATCGCCGAGCAGTCGGCGCCGATGCGGGTGGCGATGGCGATCCTCGCCTTCCTCGCGCTGGTCGGCGGCCTGGTCCAGATTCCCGGCGTCGACGACGTCGTCACCAAGTTCCTCGACCCGGTCTTCGAGGGCTCGGCGCTGGCCCAGATCCACCCCTCGCTCGCCGAGGACTACGCCGGCCTCGGGGTCGGCGGCGTGATCGCGCTGGTCGGGATCGGGATCGCCTACCTGCTCTACGTCGCCGAGCCGCAGCGGCCACGCCAGCTCGAACAGCGGCTGCGCCCGCTGCACACCCTCTTCGTCAACAAGTGGTACTTCGACGAGGCGATCGACTTCCTCGTCGTCCGCCCGGCGCTGGCGATCGGCCGCTTCGCCAACCGGGTCTTCGAGCGCTTCGTCGTCGACGGCCTCATCACCGGAACGGCCGAGACCGTGCGGGGCGCCGGCGGTGTCGTCCGCGCCGTCCAGAGCGGCTTCGTCCGCAGCTACGCGCTGCTCCTGATCGCCGGCTTCGCCGGGTTGGCCCTCTACTTCCTGCTGAGCAGCTCATGAGCAGCGCGATCCTCTGGGCCCCCCTCGCCTTCGGCCTCGCCGGCCTCTTCCTGCCGAAGAAGGCGGTCGGCTGGTGGGCGGTGCTCGGGACGCTCGTCACGCTCGGCCTGGCGATCGCGGTCGCCGTCGGCTTCGACTCCAGCAGCTCGGGCCTGCAGTACGGGGTCAACGAGCCGTGGATCTCCGGCCTCGGCGTCGACTACAGCCTCGGCGTCGACGGCCTCAACCTCTTCCTGATCCTGCTGACGGCGGTGCTCTGGGTCGGCGGCGTCACCTTTGCCGCCTTCCGCGAGCAGGAGCGGGCGAAGAGCTTCTACTTCCTGATGCTGGTCGCCGAGACGGCGACGCTCGGCTCCTTCCTCGCCCAGGACCTGCTGCTCTTCGTCCTCTTCTTCGACCTGATGCTGGTGCCGTTCTACTTCCTCTTCGGCGCCTGGGGCCACGATCGCAGCGCCGAGGGCGGCAAGACCGCGGCCTCGGCGACGCTGCAGATGATCGTCTACACCCTGATCGGCTCGCTGCTGATGCTGGTGGCGGCGATCGCGACCGCGGTCCTCGCCGCCGACGGAGGCAGCCTCACGTTCTCGATCGCGGCCCTGCAGGAGCATGGCCTCAGCGAGGGCAGCCAGCGCTGGATCTTCTGGTTCTTCGCCGCCGCCTTCCTGGTCAAGATGCCGGCCTTCCTCCTCCACGGCTGGATGCCGGACGCCTACCGGGCGGCGCCGCTGCCGGCGCTGGCGGTCTTCTCCGGCGTCCTCGCCAAGGTCGGCGCCTACGGCTTCCTGCGGGTCGTGCTGCCGCTCTTCCCCGACGCCTCGGTCGAATTCCAGGAGGTGATCCTGGTCATCGCCCTGGCCTCGATCCTCTACGGCTCGGTGATGGCCTTCACCCAGACCAACGTGCGGCTGATCGCCGGCTACTCCTCGGTCGCCCAGCTCGGCTTCATCACCGCCGGGATCTTCGCCCTGCGCGCCGACGGCTCCGACGGGGCGATCCTGCAGATGGTCAACCACGGCCTCGTCGTCGCCCCGGTCTTCGTCATCGTCGCGATCCTGCTCGAGCGGACCGGGACGGAAGACATCCGCGAGATGGGCGGGTTGGCGCTGCGGGCGCCGGTGCTGGCGGCGCTCTTCCTGATCGTCGCCCTGGCGACGCTGGCGATGCCCGGCTCGGCCAACTTCGTCGGCGAGTTCTACATCCTCAACGGCCTCTTCCAGGCGAAGATCGTCTTCGCCTTCGTCGCGATCACGGGCGTCGCGATGTCCGCCTACTACGCGCTGCGGCTCTACCAGCAGACGATGCACAACCGCGCGCCCGAGGGCCTGCTCTCGCGGGAGATCGGCGTCCGCGACGGCCTCGTCCTGGTGCCGCTGGTGCTCTGCATCGTCGGCCTGGCGCTCTACCCGCAGCTCGTCCTCGAGCGCACCGACCCCAAGGTCCAGCAGACGATCGCCGAGATATCCGAAGCAGAATCGCCGTCGGGCCTGCTGGCGAAGGGCAGGGTCAACACCGCCGACAACGTCCTGGTCGAGCCATGAACTTCCACGAGCCGCACATCGACTACGCCGGCATCTCGCCGATCATCGCCCTCACGGTCGGCGTCTGCGTCGTCCTCCTCAGCGCCGTCTTCAAGCCGACCAAGCGCTGGGCGCCGGGGCTGACCACGCTCACCCTCGGGGCCGCCGCCGGCCTCCTGATCTGGCAGTGGGACAACCCGAAGACGCTGATCACGGGCGCCCTGCGACTCGACGACCTGGCGATCTCGATCTCCCTGATCGCGATCCTCACCGCCGCCTTCTGCGTCGTCCTCTCGCTGCGCGAGCGGGCGACCGAGGAAGCCGGCTCTGGCGAGTACCACTCGCTGCTGCTGGGATCGGTGCTGGGGATGGTGCTGCTGGCGCAGGCGACCAACCTGGTCAGCTTCTTCGTCGCCCTGGAGATGCTCTCGATCCCGCTCTACATCCTCTGCGCCACCAACCTGCGGCGCGAGGGCTCGCTCGAGTCCGGGCTGAAGTACCTGATCGTCGGCTCGATCGGCTCGGCGACGCTGCTCTACGGGATGGCCTTCCTCTACGGCGGCACCGGTGCCACCAACTTCGGCGGCATCGCCGACGGGATCGCCCGCAACGGGCTCGACGGCGACCCGCTGATCCTGATCGGGATCGCGATGGCGGCGGTCGGGCTCGCCTTCAAGACCTCGATCGCCCCCTTCCACCAGTGGACGCCGGACGTCTACCAGGGGGCGCCGACCCCGATCACCGCCTTCATGGCGGTGGCGACCAAGGCCGCCGCCTTCGCCGTCTTCCTCCGCTTCTTCGACGTCGCCCTCGGCTCGCAGGCAGACGACTGGCAGCCGGCGCTGGCGGCGCTGGCGGCGATCTCGATCGTCGTCGGCAACGTCGGCGCCCTCGGCCAGGACTCGCTGAAGCGGCTGCTCGGCTACTCCGGCGTCGCCCAGGCCGGCTACATGCTCGGCGGCGTCGTCGTCCTCTCCGAGTCGGGGACGAGCAGCCTGGTCTTCTACCTCGCCTCCTACGCCTTCATGAACCTCGCCGCCTTCGCCGTCATCGTCGCCCGCGAGCGGGAGACGGTCTTCGGCGACGACATCCGCGCCGTCCGCGGCCTCGGCGCCGAGCGGCCGCTGCTGGCCTGGCCGCTGACGATCTCGATGCTGGCCCTGGCCGGGCTGCCGGCGACGGCGGGCTTCATCGGCAAGCTCTACCTGATCGAGGCCCTGGTCGAGGGCGACTACACCTGGCTCGCGGTCTTCATCGCGGTCGGGACGATGATCTCCCTCGCCTACTACCTGCGGGTGGTGGCGGCGATGTGGATGGGCACCGGAACCGAGACCGCGCCGGACGCGCGGCCGGTGATCGCCGGCGCCTCGCCTGAGGCCGACCCGGTCGACCCGGAGGCCGGCCGCCGCTGGTACCTGGTCGGCCCGGCGCTCCTCGCCGCGGCGATGACGGTCTTCTTCGGCGTCATCCCGCAGCCGCTGGTGGAGTTCGCGTCCCACGCGGGCGCCGCCCTCTTCGGGTAGAAACGCCCGATCGGAGTCCTCCTCACCACCGGCGCGATCGTCGCGGCCGTCGCCTTCGGCGTCTGGTCCGAGGGCCGCTGGCCGCGGGGGGCGGCGCGGGCCTCGCGGACGGCGCTGACGCTGCTGCTCTACGTGCTTCTGCCGCCGGTGATCTTCTTCAACATCGCCGCCAGCGAGATCGACCTCAGCCACGGCGTCGGCCTCGTGCTGGGGATCGTCGCCTCTTCGCTGGGAGCGCTCTTCGCCTGGACCGTCGCCAGCCGCTTCCTCGACCTCTCCCGGCCCCAGGTCGGAGCGGTCGTCTGCACCGTCCTCAGCGTCAACACCGGCTACCTCGGCTACCCGCTGGCGGTGGCGCTGCTGGGGCGGGACGAACTCTCGACCGCGGTCCTCTACGACGTCCTCGTCACCGGTCCCTGCCTGCTGCTCGGCGCCTTCGCGGTCGGTGCCGCCTTCGGCACCAAAGCCGGCGAAACCCCGCGCCAGCGCGTCGTCGCCTTCTTCACCCGCAACCCGCCCCTCTACGCGGCGATCGCCGGCCTACTGGCGCCGGACGCGCTCGCCCCCGACCTCCTCGTCGACGCCTCCCAGGTCCTGATCGTCGCGATCCTCCCGATCGGCTTCTTCGCCGTCGGCGCCACCCTGGCCGAGAACGCCGAACATGGCGCCCTGCCGATGCCACCGCCCCTCACCCGCCCCGTGATGCTCGTGATCGCCACCCGCCTGGCGATCGTCCCCGTCCTGCTGATGCTCCTCGCCGCCCCCCTGATCGACCTCCCCCCGGCCTACCGCCTCCTCTCGGCAATGCCCTCCGGCCTCAACTCCCTGGTCATCGCCCACGCCTACGGCCTAGACATGGAGATCACCGCCGAGGCCGTGACCTGGTCGACGGCGATCGTCGTGCTGGCGGCGCTGGGGTCGCTACTGCTGTGATCAGAACTTCGCGGCGATCAAACCGAGGAGAGCACCGGCGAAAGCGAGCATCCCGATGCCGTAGGTCCAGGCCATCCGGATCAGGAGTTGATGCAAGGCGTTGAACCTGCGATCGACCTCCTGAAATTCCTGCCGCATCAAGGTGAAGCCATCGTCGACCCGTTTGCTGAGTTCGTTGAGGCGTCCATCGCTCCATTCAGTCATCTCCACCTCCTTCTCCGCGACCGCTGCCTCCATGCCGGGACCGTAGCAGACAACATATTACGTATCTGTGCCGTCTTTGTAGATTCTTGGTGTGCTCCATCACGTCGGAATCGAGGTTGCGCCGGATGACGTCGAGGCCGCTGTCGGCTTCTTCGAGCTGATCGGGTTCGCGCGGGTCGAGCCGCCCCCGACGCTCTCCGAGTTCACCTGGCTCGAGCGCGAGGGGACGCAGGTCCACCTGATGCCCGAGGAGGAGCCGACGGTTCCCTCGCCCGGGCACCTGGCGGTGGTCGTTGCCGACTTCGACGCCACCGTCGCCCGCCTCCGCGACGCCGGCTTCTCCGTCGAGGCGAAACGCGAACACTGGGGGCAGCCGCGGGCGCTGGCAATTGCGCCCGGCGGGCACCGGGTCGAGCTGATGGCCGCGCCGCCGGCAAAACCGCTTTTCATCGCCGTGACGGGCAACATCGCCGTTGGCAAGAGCAGCTTGGTAAGAAGGCTCGCCAAGTTGCTCGGAACGGACGCCTTACCGGAGGAAGTCGACAAAAACCCCTTCTTTGTCCGCTTCTATGAAGCTCCCAGCAATTGGGCTTTTCATTCCCAATTGTCCTTTGCAACCGACTCGCTGCAACGCCAAGCCGAAGTCGAGCATTCACAGGCGGTTGTTCAAGACCGGACTGTGTATGAGGCAGTCGCCGTGTTTTGTCGAATCCTCCATCGCGAAGGACACCTCAGTGATAACGAGATTGTGATCTTCGAACGACTGCGGGATATCGCCCTCGCCCTACCCCGCCAGCCGAACCTGATCATCCACCTGCAAGCGCCAGCTGACGTGATCATGCAGCGGTTAGCCCGCCGCGATCGGGTGGCGGAGCGAAAGATTCCAATCTCCTACATAGAAGCATTGAACACCCAGTATGAGTTGTTCATCGAGGCCTGGGACCTGTGCCCTGTGCTCGAGATAGACACCCACCGCTACGATCTCCGTGATCCCGGGATCCTCGATGAGCGTCTTCATATGCTCAAGCTGGGTTAAGCGAAGGAACTTTTCTTCTAACCCCGAATCAACCGGGATGTCCGTTCTCGGTAAGCACGAGATCCTCAAACGGTTCGACGAGTTCTTCCCCGCCGGGAAGCCGGAGTGGCAGGAGAACGTCAAGGCTGCCAAGTACTACCTGACCCTATCCGCAACGTTCTTGATCCTCCCCGACGGGACGCGCTTCGGCGCCAGTGGCAAGCGAGCCCGCAGCCTAGTGCTGGAGCCGGGGCAGACCGCGTACGTCTCGAGCGAGGAGCGAGTCGTCATTCCGGCCGATTGCGTCGGAATCATTGGCCCGAGGTTCAGCAGCGCCGAGCAGGGGCTTTTCTTCTTCGGCGGCATGCTGGTTGATCCGGGCTGGGGAACGAGCTCACAAAACTCTTCAGGGGAGCCGCTCTCCTTCACGATTGCCAATCTCGGCCGCCAACCAATCGAACTCAGGCCAGGCGAGGACGTGATCGCCTCCCTCGCCTTCATGAAGGTGAAGGGGGCGCCGCCGCACACTCACGAATCAGAGGTGATTGACAAGCCGATCCTCTTCCGAGAAGAACTCTTCCGGAAGGGAAATGAAAAGCCTTGTTCAGCGCTTGGCCTGGTCGAGGAGCTCGGCTCCGTCCGCACCGAGGTGAACCGCCTCAAGGACTCGCAGAACAACGTGATCCTGCTGGTCGTCGTCGTCCTCGCGGCGTCCCTCTTCGCGGCGATCGTCGCGGCAATCTTTGGCTCCTCCGGTGAAGAGGGATCGGCGCCATCTGTGGAGTCCTGGCCGACCATCGCAGGAATCTGTGGAAGCGTGTTACTCGGAACCCTGTTGGTGATCTGGATCTTCAACGCACTGCTTAAAGCCAGAATTCACTGGGCTGCGTATCGCAATGGCGGGCGTCTACGGGGCTAAGCGCTCTTTCAGGCTTTCTGGATCAGTCCCGTGATCCTCAGCTGGTCCTCCTCGTCAAGCCGCTGGACCGCTCGATGCAGGGAGTCCGGGGGGGAGTGATCCACAAAGCTCATTGCCTCCGCCACCCCCGGATGAACGTCCTCGATTCCTTTGAACATTTCCTGGGCGACCAGCCGATAGGAGTCATGTCCCTGCCTGCTCGACCTCAGCTCGATGACATGCAGCGCCTCGCGAGCGGTGAGGTCGAGGACGTACCGCATTCGGAAAGCGAGGCAGAGCGCGTAGGGAGCCGCCCAACCCAGATTCTCATCTATGAGCCGGTGGTACTCATGCTGAGAGCGCTCCAAAGCTCGATGGTAGGTGTCGGACACGCCTGCCTGCTCGAGCTCGTCAGGCATGTGGGCACCCAGGTCGGGGGTCAGACCCTGCCACTGGACGGTGAGCAGACGGTGTCGTTGCAAGTCCCGGAAGGCGGCGTAATCCGAAACGATCTCAAACCTGTAGCGGACTCGCTCGAAACCCCGCCCCGGTCGGTGGCGGCGATTGGTCCGCGGGCCGACGAGGACGCCCAACAACGCCGAGCGCTCGTCGGATGGCATCGCTTCCACCCTCTCCCGGATCTCCACCTCTGAGGAGGTGGAGGCCTCAAACAACAAGGAGACCAGGATGTCGGCTTCGGAGCCCTCGTGATCCAGCAACCGGACCGACGGGAGGCTCTCGGTCTGAATCTCGTCGAGGCCGAAACGCGCCGCCGTGTCTGCCGCTCGCTGTTGCCGCGCGCGAAGGAAGGAGACCCACTCGCCCCCGCGGTCCGGCCGCTCGATCCGCGCGACGAAGCTCGGAATGACCGCCTCGAGCTCGTTCAGCATCATCGAGCCATACCGGCGGGCCTCGGGGAGCGGATGGGCTAGCAGGTGGAGGATTAGGCTCTCGTAGGCTTGACCAGTCGCGAAGATCCCCATGTGCGACAACGATGAGGCTGGCAGCAGCCCCCGCAAGAGGTCAAGCGACTTAGCCTTCAGCATGCGCTCACGCACAGCGGGTGAATCCGACCGCCCCCCTGGCGCCGCCTTGTCAAGCCACTTCCTCACATGCGGCAAGAGCTCCGAGTAAGACTCGAAGAGGAAGTCCATAGCGCTTTCATAGGCCATCCCCAATGCGGGATGACGGTAGTAGCGGTAGTCACTGCCCTGCATCGGACGGTCGTAGGGGATGTATCTGGTCGACTGCTCCAAATACGAAGCCAATCGGGGACGTTGGAGGACCTTGGTCATTACGTTGGAGGTCCACTCACAGGCGACGTGGGCTCCGCCCAGCTGCGCAACCGAGTCGTCGCCGAAGCCGATGAAGACGCGTTCGTAGAGCTCAGCCGCTCGTCTTCCCTCGGAAAGCTTGGGAAGTTCCCCTATGTCGGGCAACCCGTCGGCAAACTCCTCTAGAAAGAGCCTCCGCAACGTTCCCTGATACCGGGAATACCTCGCGAACAGAGCACCCTTCACGGTCTCCGGCAAGTTGATCAAGGCGAAGACCGGACTCTCGAGGTTCGTGAAGTGATTCGAGAGCTTGGCTCGCTCCTCCTCGGTGAATGCTTCGCGGGGGTAATGCATACCTCTCAGCCTAACTGGACGCTCGGCGCCGTCTCCAAGGACTCCGGTCCCAAATTGGGGGTTCGCCTAAGCTGCCTGACCCGCTGGCCACAGCCTCTTTTGGCCCCTACTCGCGCTGCTTGCGCTTGCAGCGCTCCCCGGGCGGCTCGTCGCCCTCTCCGCCTTCCTCGATCTCCGGGGCGTTCTCCTCGCCCCAGCCGCCCTCGGGCTCGAGTTCCTCGGCGGCTTTTTCGCCGGGCGTGGGCCAGGGAACCGCCTCGCCCGCCTCCCAGGCAGGCGGTCTGCCGCCGGGGACGATCCCGATCGCCAGGAGGCCGAAGTAGACGAAGAAGACGAGCGTGACGAGGAAGAGCGGGCCGAGCAGGAAGGCGATCCCGGCGACCATCGCCAGCGATCCCCAGAAGCGTGAGAGGACGCCGGTGCGCATCGCCCAGAGGCCGCTGTAGAGGAGGGCGACCGCGAAGCCGAGGGCGCCGGCGAGGCCGAGGCCGGTGGCCAGGGGCGCGAGAGAGGCTTCCGTCACCGCGTTGGAGGCTTCGTCGTCGGCGACCTTGCGGTTCTCGCAGGCGCGCAGCGGGCTCTCCCCTTTGGCCGGGTCGTATTCGTCGACGAGGAAGTCGTTGCCGTCGTCCTTGCGCTCGTCGAGGCATTCTTCGTTGGCTTCCTTCGCGGTCAGGGTCGAGTCCGCGTCGCCGGCGAGGAAGCTGTCGGCGCCTTCGTCGGTGACCATGATCGAGAGGCCGGAGGAGGCGGCGAGGAAGAGCGGCGCCGCGACGACCAGCCCGATCAGCTGCGGGCGGACGCGCTCGCTGCGCGCCTGCACCGCCCGGAAGAGATAGAGGAGCGGCAGCACCAGCAGGAGGAAGGCGAACACCTGCATAAGGCCGGAGAGGAGGACGGAGCCGGCGTGGTCGTGGGCTTCGCGGAGGAAGTCCGCGTCGCCGTCGCCGCTTACGTTGAGCGGCCTGGCGGCGATCAGAAGGATCACCGCGACGATGCTCGCGATCCCCACCGGAACCGCCCAGCGCTGCTCCCTGGCCCGGACCGCGGCCTTGCTGTCTGACATCTATCCCCTCTCGTGGAAGTAGAACTGGGGCAGGGCCCCTTCGATCACGTCTTGGGTCATCTTCTGCGCCACCTCGAGGTTGCCGCTGCGAACGGCGATGTCGTCGAGGCTGACGATCCCGACCAGCTCCTCGCCGCGCACGACCGGCAGCCTGCGCACGCGGTGCTGGACCATCAGCGCGGCGGCCTCGTCGAGGTCCATCTCCGGGTCGCCGCAGACCAAGGGCCGAGAGGCGTGCTGGAGCGCCGGGCTCGCCGGCTCCGCTCCCTCGGCGAAGACGCGCAAGGCCAGGTCGCGGTCGGTCAGCATCGCCACCGGCCTGCCGGCGGAATCGACGATGACGACCGAGCCGACGCGGTGGTCCCGCATCAGCCTCGCCACCTCCAGAGCGCTCGCCTCCGCGCTCGCGGTGACGACGCCCGAGGTCATGATCTCGCAGAGGCGCACGACGCGTACGCTACCCGAGCATGAGCCAGGTCGAGAGCCCCCACACCGTCGTCCCGCTCGAGGCCGGCGCCGGCCCCGAGAACCCGCCCTGCCCCGCCTGCGGCGAGCCGCTCTTCGGCTGGATCGCCCGCAAGCGGGGGATGGAGGGGCCGGTGCGGCGTTGCGAGAGCTGCGGCCTCGGGGTCGTCGGCGATCCGCAGGGGCCGGAGGCGGCGCTGCGGGAGCTGGACGGTCTGCGCGACGGCGAGACGATCCGGATCGACAACCGCGCCGGCTTCGCCTGCGCGCTCGGCGGCGCCGGCTGGGCCGGGTTGCGGCCGCAGGCGCGCCACCTCTTCACCGTCGAGGCGGTGCGACGGCTCGTCGCCCGCCGCGACCAGGTCGTGAAGGCCAGTCGCTGGCAACCGCTCGCAAGCCTCGCGGCGACCTGGCAGACCCTGCTCAACAGCGTCACCTTCGGCCACAACGCCGCCCTCGCGGCGCTGCGAGGAGCGCCGGCGGTCCCGGCGCCGGAGCGGTGGCAGCGGCAGATCGACGCCCTCGCAAGCGTCGTCCTCGCGATCCCGGCGCTGCTGATCGCGATCCCGGTCGAGCTGGCCGGCGGGCTGCGCCGCCGAGGCGCGGTCGTCACCGTGCGTGTCGAGCTGTTCTGACCGGCGCTAGCTGAGGCCTTCGCGCGCCTCGCGCACAAGAGTTACGGCCTCGGGGAAGAGGACGCGAATCGCGTCGCGGACCTGCATCGCCTGCTGGTCGGCGCTGCCGGTCAGGTCAAGCCGGCCGATCGAGGCGACGGTCATCTCCACCGCCAGCTTGATCGCGTTGTCGGCCCAGGCGACCCGCTGCGAGGACTGCATCTGCTCCTGGAGCTCCTCCATGCGGGCGCGGAACTCCTCGGGGTCGCCAAACAGGTTGAAGCCCTCCATTCCCCTGCATGTAAGCAAACCCGTCACATCGCCGGCCCGGAGTCGGCACTTTCTGCGCGCCACCTGTGCGCCGTGGCGCCCTAGCGTCGCCGGCATGGGTCGCAAGAGAACCTCGGAGAGGGGCTCGGCGAGCGTCGAGCAGGTCGCGCTGGCGGCGCTGGTCGCGCTGCTCCTCGCGGCCGGGATCGCCGCGATCGCCGCCGGCGGGGACGTCGAGGCCGGGCGGCGGCTGGCGGGCGCGATCGGGAAGAAGCTCGTCTGCGCGCCCCGCCTCCCCGGCGCCTGCCGCCACCACCCGCTGGTCACCGCCTACGGCTGGCCCTTGGCGCGGCTGGCGCGGGCGCTGGCCCCGCCGCCGGTCGCCCGCACGGGCCCCTCGGGCCTGCCGCTCGTCCCGGTCGATTTCCGCCGCTGCCGCCGCGAAAGCTGCGCCGTCGCCGCCGGGCCCCACCTGACCGCCTCCGGCCGCCGCACCACCGCCTTCACCGAGCTGGTCGACCGCCGCCACTCCGACGGCTGGGTCGAGGTCGTCTACTGGCTCTACCGCCCGGGCCTCGGCTGGGAGCGCCTGGCGCGCCAGGCGACCCAAGCTGACGTCGAAGCGGCCGCCGGCACCGAGGTCCTCGCACAGGACGATCCCGCCCTCGTGCCGCTGGAGACGCTGCCGGGTCGTAACCACTACGAGTTTCCGGCGGGAGAACAGCCGCCCTGGCAGTGGCGCGTCGCCGGCCGCTACCCCGGCTGGTCGAGCTGATCGCTCCCCAAGTCTTCATCTGTTCCTTTTGGTCGCTATGGAGCCATAAGGAACAGGGGAAGAGAGGTCGCTTTTCCTAGGAGACCGCCTTGGCCGCCTTTTCGCCCTCCGCCTCTTCCTCCGCTTGACGGATCAGGCCGCGCCAGTCGGTCGTCCGGAAGACGAGCAGCATCGAGAGGAAGGCGAGGACGACCGACCAGGCCGCCATCGCAATCTGGGTCCCGACCGAGAAGGAGAGGACCGCGGTCCGCGTCGGCCCGTGCAGCGTCGCCACCAGCAATGCCTGCTGGGCGCCGGCGCCGCCCGGGGTGAAGGGGACGACGTTGGCGATCGCCTGGCAGCTCATCACCAGCATCACGTTGCCGACAGAGCCGCCGATCCCGAAGGCCTCGAGGAAGAACCAGAAGGCGGCGAACCGACAGATCCAGCCGACCCCCTGCCAGGCGAAGACCTCGCGCATGTAGCGGCCCGGCTCGGTGAGGATGACGAGGCCCTGGCGGACGCGCTCCCAGAAACGGCGGACGCGGTGGGCGAGCAGGTAGATGGCGACCGCGATCGCCACCAGCGTCACGGCGACGGTGATGAAGAAGAGGTCCGGGTGGTCGGCCCAGAAGGAGATCTCGAAGGCCGGCAGCTTCGGGATCTGCGGCAGCGGCGGCAGCAGGCCCTGGGTGATCGCGTAGAGGAGGACGAGGACGCCGACCGAGGTGTCGAAGACCGTCTGCACGAGGAAGGAGGAGGTCACCGCCGGGTAGGAGGAGTCCGGGATCTGCCGTTTGACGAGGAAGACCTTGGTCGCGTCGCCCGCGTGGGCGGGGACGATCGCGTTAATCCCGGCCCCCGCCAGGTAGGCGGCGGCGAGCGGCAGGTAGGGGATCGGCTTGTCCGGATAGGCCGCCCGCAGCACGTTGCGCCAGGCCCAGGCACGGGCCAGCTGCATCGCCAGCAGGCAGAGCAGGGCCAGGGCGAAGACGGACCAGTCGATTTCCGAGAGGTGGCGGAAGAACTCGGCCGAGGCGTCGAAGAAGCGCCTGAAGTTGCCTTGGAGATCGGCGGTGGGCATCGCAGCTAGACTAGCCACGCTCGTGCCGGACACCGACACGCATACGTTGCCCCCCACCGCCGCCAAGGACCCCGCTGACGAAGCGATGTGCGCGCGTGCCCGCGAACGCTACGCGGGCGATCGCAAGAGCCGCTGGCGCCGGCGGCGCAAACGCCACGCCCAGCTGCCGAACCTGATCATCATCGGCGGGCTCAAGTGCGGGACGACGAGCATCCACCACTACCTCGGCCTGCATCCGGAAATCCAGATGTCGAAGCCGAAGGAGCTGAACTTCTTCGCCCAGGAGCTGAACTGGGACCTCGGCCTCGACTGGTACGCGAGCCGCTTCGACGACCGGTTCAAGGTCCGCGGCGAGTCCTCGCCCCACTACACGAACCTGCCCCGCTTCGACGGCGTCGCCGAGCGGATCAAGCAGAACTGCCCGGATGCGCGGCTGCTCTACATGGTCCGCGACCCGATCAAGCGAATCCTCTCCCACTGGGTCCACGCGACCGGCGCCGGCTACGAGCACGGCGACCTCGTCGAGGTCCTCTCCCAGCCGGACACCTCCTACATGAACCGCTCCAAGTACTGGATGCAGCTGCAGCCCTACCTCGAGCGCTTCCACCGCGATCAGATCGCGATCATCACCCAGGAGGAGCTGCAGACCGAACGCGAAGAGACGATGCGCAAGGCCTTCGCCTTCGCCGGCGTCGACCAGAGCTTCACCTCCGAGCAGTTCGACCGCGAGTGGGAGAAGTCGAGCGCCAAGGAAGGCGACAAATACCAGCTGATGGAGAAGCTCGTGAAACTGCCGGGCCTCCGCTCCTTCGACCGCAACTTCGACCGCCTGCCGGAGTCGATGCGCTGGATCGTCGAGAAAGTCGTCCACGACCCCGACAAGCCGCCGGCACCGAAGCCGAAGCTTCCCGACGACCTCTTCGAGACCGTCCGCACCCGCTTCACCGACGACGTCGCCGAGCTGCAGAAGTTCGCCGGCCGCGAGTTCGCCGGCTGGCACGACTACAGCTGAGCAGTCCCGGGTAGCTTCCGCACCGATGCGGCGGCTTCTGCCAGATCCTGGCGAGACGACGGTCTCCGAGCAGTTGGAGACCTACTGCCCCTGGGAGCAGGCGCCGGAGAGCAGGCCGTTCGTGGCGATGAACTTCGCCGTCACCCTCGACGGGCGGGCGGCGATCGGCGGCGTCTCGGGGCCGATCGGCTCCAAGACCGACACGGCGATGCTGTCGGGGCTGCGGAAGCGCTTCGACGCGGTGATGATCGGGGCCGGGACGATGCGGGCCGAGCGCTACGCCGATCTCGACAAGCGGTTGGTCGTGGTCAGAAGCGGCGACGGCTGGGCCGACCTCGCGGAGCTGCTCGGCACCCTGCGGTCCGAAGGCGTGCGGGCGGTGATGTGCGAGGGCGGGCCGACCCTGCACGGCTCGCTCCAGTCCGAGGGGCTCGTCGACGAGGTCTTCCTGACGATCGCGCCGAAGCTGAGCGGTGGCGAGGGGCCGCGGATCCTCGAGGGCGGGCTGCCGGACGTCGTCGGCATGGAGCTGGTCTGGCTGCTGGAGGAGGGCGGCGAGCTATTCGGCCGCTACCGCCGGTCCTGAGGTCGCCCATCGAATAGCGTTCCTCCTCCGGAGAGACGAGGAGAGGAACCGATGGACTTCAACCCGAGCCCCGAGGTCGCCGAGCTGCGCGAGCGCGTCCTCGACTTCATGGACGCCGAGGTCTACCCGCAGGAGCGGGAGATCATGGAAGCGCTGGACGAGGAGGTCGGGCCCGGGGTCCCCTACCCGGAGCGCCTGGTCACGGTGCGCGAGAAGGCGCGGAACGACGGGCTCTGGAACCTCTTCATGCCCGACGAGCGCTTCGGCCCCGGCCTGAAGAACTGGGAGTACGGGCTGCTCTGCGAGGAGATGGGCCGCAGCCCGATGGCGGCGCCGATGGCCTTCAACTGCTCGGCGCCGGACACCGGCAACATGGAGATCCTCGCCGAGCACGGCTCACCACAACAAAAAGAAGAATGGCTGGAGCCTCTTCTAGAGGGACGAATCCGGTCTTGCTTCTCGATGACCGAGCCCGAGGTCTCCGGCTCCGACCCGACGCTGCTGCAGGCGAAGGCCGTGCTCGACGGCGACGAGTGGGTGATCGACGGCCACAAGTGGTTCACCAGCGGCGCCGTCGGTGCCGACCTGGCGATCGCGATGGTCGTCACCGACCCCGACGCCCACCCCTACGCCCGCGCCTCGATGATCTGCGTCCCCACCGACAACCCCGGCTTCAACCTGGTGCGGCCGATCTCGGTGATGGGCCACGACGGCGGCCCCGGCCACTGCGAGATCCGCTACGAAGAGTGCCGGGTGCCGAAGGAGAACCTGCTCGGCGAGCGCGGCGCCGGCTTCGCCGTCGCCCAGGACCGCCTCGGCCCCGGCCGCATCCACCACTGCATGCGGGCGATCGGGACCGCGGAGCGGGCGCACGAGATGATGTGCCGGCGTGCCAACGAACGCAACGCCTTCGGCGGCCCGCTGGGCGAGAAGCAGTTCGTCCAGGAGTCGATCGCCGCCTCGCGGATGGAGATAGACCAGGCCCGCCTGCTCACCCTCTACGCCGCCTGGAAGATGGATACCGAGGGCAAGCGCGCCGCCCGCCAGGCGATCTCGGCGATCAAGATCGTCGCCGCCAACATGGTGATGGACGTCCTCGACCGCGCGATCCAGATCCACGGCTCCCTCGGCATGACCGACGACACCCCGCTGGCGATCATGTGGCGCTTCAGCCGCATGCTCCGCCTCGCCGACGGCCCCGACGAGGTCCACAAAATGGTCCTCGCCCGCCGCGAGCTGAACCGCTGGTCCAAGCGCGCCGAGGCCGAAGCCGAAGGGAACCTGGAGCCGCGACACGCGGCGCGGATGGTCTAGCTGCCGCATCGAGCCTCCGGCTCCCAATCCGTAGCCCTGTCAATCCCAAATTGCAGAGCTTGTAATCCCAATTTGTCGAGGGTGGACGCGAAGCGGCTGGTCGAAGACGGCACGCTCACCGGCAGCATGTTCGAGACCTTCGCCGTCACCGAGATGGTGAGGCAGGCGACCGCCGGTGACCTGGCTCCCGAACTCACCTTCACCACTACCGCGATCAGCCCGGCAATGCGGTGGACCTGCTCATCGAACGTGCGAACGGGGATTTGCTGGGCATAGAGGTGAAAGCCACGGCTACCCCCCGCCCCCGCGACGCGACCGGCCTGAAGCTGCTTCGCGACAAACTCGGTGGTCGCTTCCGAAACGGCTTCGTCTTGCACCTGGGCCCATCGCTAATCCCCATGGGCGACAAAATCTCATCCATCCCCCTGGCCACGCTCTGGGCGTAGAGCCGAAGGCAACCTGGAGCCGCGGCACGCCGGCGCGGATGGTCTAGTCGGGCTTCTGCTTCTTCGGATGGTCATCGCCCGGAGGTTCTTGATCCTCGCCCGGCTTCGGACGAGGAGGAGGGCGATCCTCGGCTTCTTCCGCCTCGCGCTTCTCCTTCTGACGTCTTTCCAGTGCCTTCTGTTCTTCGCCGGAGAGCTGCTTAGTGGCCGCCTTGGTCGATCCGCCGTCCGCGCCCCCGCTCTCCCGCGGCCGCGGCGCTGACGTCGTCCTCTCTCCGGGCGGAGGCTGTGGCGCTCCCTCCGTAGTTCCATGATCCTGCGAACGATGATTCGCCGCGCCTGCCTGCTTCTTGGAGGAGGAAGGCTTCGCTTGGGGCTCGTCGGGCGTCGATGGAGAATCGCTACCGCCACAGCCGGCAAGGAGAGCGGCGGCACACAGAGCCAGGACCAGTCTTGTCCGTCTCGAAATCATTTCTCGTCTTTCACCTGAACGAGACGGGGCGGCTTTAAGCCGCCCCGTCATCACTACCGACTGCGCGGAGCGCTAGCCGATCGCGTAGCCGTTCAGCAAGCAGTCCTTTCCACCGATTTCGTCCTCCTCGTTGTAGAAGAACCGCACGGTGCGGAGGTCGCCGCCGGTGTAGGCGCCGTCCCCAATGCTGTCGGAGTTGCTCGCCGCCGGGGCGGTGAAGGTGACTCCGGGGTTGAATTCGTCTTCGTATTCGCCTTCGCCATTGCCCGCTGAACCGCTCGCGTCGCTGGCCCAGGCCGAGATCTCACCGTCGGAGACGGAGGTGGTCGCCGTCAGGGTCACGCTCCCCGACGAGCACTCCGCCTGGAGCTGCAGTCCGTTGAGGCTCAGGATCTCGGTTTTGCCGATCGACCCGGACCCGTTGAGGCTGAACTTGACGATGCGCAGACCACCGACCGTGTCGGCGTTGCCGGCAGTGTCGGCGCTGCTGGCGTGGCTGGCGTTCGGCACGGTCCCGAGAGTGCCAGCGTTCACCTTGGCACCAGTGACCGCACCGTTCTTGATTTTCGCCGTGGTCACGGCGTTCTTCTTGATTTTCGCCGTGGTCACAGCGTTCTTCTTGATCTGCTTAGAGCCGACGCTGTTCTTGCCGAGCTGGCCGGCGGCGATGGCGGTTGCGCCGCCGAGGACGAGAAAGACGGCGATGGACGACATCACGTTCGCGTACGTGAGCCGCTTACGAATCTGCTTCACGAAGAGTCTCCTTTGGAAGGTTGCTGGGCCGACGGCCTCTTGTCCGGATTGCCGCAGGTTCTCTGACCCTTTCAGCCAATCCGGACGCTGTCAACGAACGTGGGGCCGGGGGCCGAAACCGCTTCCCGTCGCCGAGAGGATTCGCCGCGTCATAAGCCCTTTAATTCAGATTTCTGATCCAAAAAGAGCCGAATTGCCCCGTTCTCGTGTAGCGACCGCGCTGCAGACCAGAAAAAAGGGCCAGGCAAAAAGCCCGGCCCTTTTCCGTTCCTACGTGGACAGTCGCTTCGTCTAGCTGACGAACGCCAGCCCGGAGATCAGGCAATCGGTCTGCTGCGGCGTTTCCGGGAAGGCTGGGCCTTCACTGGCATCGATGTCGTGGAGCTCGATGACGACGTTCGTGCCACCGGGGGTCGTGAATTGAGAGGTATACATCTCAGTTTCACCACTGCTGTGGCCGTAGTCGAAGTCGAACGTCTCGCCCGGATTGAAGTCGATGTCATAGTTGTGGTCGCTATCGTCGGCAACTATGTCGATCACGGAATGAGGGACGGTGGTCGTCGCGTCGATTTCATTTTCCCCGCTGTCGCAGGTCGCGTTGATGCTGAGGCCGGCAACGTTCAGGATCGACTCTTTCGGTCCACCTTCACTACCGCGGTAGAAGATGTTGACGATCTGGTCGGTCTTCGACGCCTTGTCAGCGTTAATCGCGTGCGTGGCGTTCGGAACCGTACCCAGCGTGCCGAGGTTGATGTCACTTCCGGTCAAAGAACCATCTTTGACCTTCGCGCCGGTGACGGCACTGCTCTTGATTTTGGCGCCGGACACGGCGTTCTTCTTGATTTTGGCCGCCGTCACAGCGTTCTTCTTGATCTGCTTCGAGCCGACGCTGTTTTTGCCGAGCTGGCCGGCGGCGATGGCGGTGGCGCCACCGAGGACGAGGAACACTGCGATTGACGACATCACGTTTGCGTACGTCAGTCGCTTACGAATCTGCTTCACGAATGGATCTCCCTTACGGATGAGGATGTACTCGGAAGGAATTCCGGCAAATCAGGAATTCCCCTTCTAGGACTGGTTTTTGGACCTTTTCAACCGCTCCGGACGGCGTCAAAAAGCCTGGACGACTGCCCTGGAGCGGATTAGGTGGCCTGCTCGACCCGCTCGGCCTCTTCGGCCAGGCGCTCGACCAGGCGGGCGAAGGCGTGGATGCCCTCGTCGACCTTGCCGTAGCCGCCGGCGACGTAGCGGGCGTAGACGCCCTCGAGGATGATCGCCAGCTTCCAGTAGCCGAGGGCGACGTAGAAGTTGAGATCGGAGAGGTCGCGGCCGGAGCGCTCGGCGTAGCGGGCGGCGATCTCGGCCTGGGTCGGGAAGCCCGGCGCCAGGTTGGCGGGCATGCCGAGGGCGACGACGTCGTCGCCCTGGCCGCGCTCGGGCCAGTAGGCCATCAGCAGGCCGACGTCGGCGAGCGGGTCGCCGAGGGTGCAGAGCTCCCAGTCGACGACCGCGGCGACCTCGCCGCCGGGGCTGAGGATCATGTTGTCCAGCCGGTAGTCGCCGTGGACGATCGTCGCCGGGCCCTGCTCGGGGACCCGGGCTGAAAGCGCCGCGTGGACGCGGTCGATCGGCTCCAGCTCGCGCGTCTTCGACTTCTCCCACTGGCCCTGCCAGCGATGCAGCTGGCGGGCGACGTAGTCCTCCTTGCGGCCGAGGTCGCCGAGCCCGACCGCGTCCGGGTCGACGGCGTGGATCTGGACCAGGGTGTCGGCGACGCGCTCGCCGATCGCCCGCCGGTCCCCCTCGTCGGGGAAGATCTCCGCCTCGGCGAGGCCGCGCAGGATCGGCCCCTCGACGAACTCCATCACGTAGAAGGGGGCGTCGTTGACGCTCTCGTCCTCGCAGAGGCCGACCACCGGCGCCACCGGCACCTCGGTCCCGCCCAGCGCCGAGACGACCTTGAACTCGCGCCCCATGTCGTGGGCCGAGCCGAGCCGCTTGCCGAGCGGCGGCCGCCGCAGCGCCCACTTGCGGCCGCCGGCGTCGGTCACCCGGTAGGTGAGGTTGGAGTGGCCGCCGGCGATGCGCTCGAAGCGCAGCGGCAGCGCGACGCCGGAGACGTTCTCCTCGAACCAGGCTTCGAGCGGCCGCGGGTCGATCCCGTCCGGAGCCGCGACGGTTCCGTCCTGCTCGGTAGCCTCGTCAGCCATAGGGGCGCAAGCATATTCACGATCCAATCGACGGCTGAGCCCGTCGCTCGCCAACCGGCTGCGGATCGGGTTCGCGATCGGCTTTGCCGTGCTCACCGCGATGGCGGTGATCGGCGTCGGCCGCTTCATCCAGCAGCGCCAGGACTTCGAGGACGCGATCGCCCGCTCCTACCAGGTCGAGATGGACGCGCGGGTGCGGATCGCGCAGGGGACCGGCGGGCCGGCGGCGCGGCGGGTGGTCGTCCGGCAGGGACAGCGGCGCTCCGAACTGCGCGACGAGATCTCCGGCGACACCCGCGACACCGCCCTCCTCGTCGCCGCCGGGCTGCTCGCCGGCCTGACCGGGGCGCTGCTCCTCTTCAGCGGCCTGATCTCCTCGCTGCGCCGGCCGCTCGAGGAGCTGGTCGACGCCGCCGGGCGCCTCGCGGCGGGCGACCGCAGCGCCCGGGTCGAGGTCGGCGGCCTCTCGGAGACGGCGACCCTCGGCACCGCCTTCAACGAGATGGCCGAGGAGCTCGAGCAGGAGGAGGTGAGGCGGGAAGAACTGGACCGGCTCAAAGACGAGTTCGTCCTCACCGCCTCCCACGAGCTGCGCAGCCCACTCACCTCGGTCCAGGGATTTGCCGAGCTGTTGATGCTCGAACGCGACTCACTGACCCCACGGCAGACCGAGACGGTGGAGGTGATCCTCGACAACTGCCGCCACCTGGTGCGGCTGCTGAACGACCTCCTCGACCTCGCCCGCTCGGATGCCGGCCGCCTGGCGATCCGGCCGCAGCCGACCGAGGTCGCACCGCTGATCGAGGACGTCGTGCGTACGATGCGCGCCCAGACGGAGGCCACCAGTCAAGCGCTCACCGAGCAGATTCAACCCGGCCTGCCGCAGATCAACGTCGAGCCCGACCGGATAAGGCAAATTTTGGTGAACCTGATTACGAATGCGCATGAGTACTCGCCCGAAGGTGCGTCCATCCAGGTCGCGGCCCGGGCCGCCGGTGCCGAGGTGGAGATCGCGGTGAGCGACAACGGCCCAGGCATCCCGGCAGACCAACTGGAGCGGATCTTCGAGCGCTTCACCCGCGGCGACGCGGGGCTGACGCAGCGCGTCGGCGGCACCGGCCTCGGGCTGGCGATCTCGAAATCGCTGGTCGAGCTGCACGGCGGCAGCATCCGCGCCGAATCGACCGTCGGCCAGGGGTCGACCTTCCGGGTGTTACTGCCGGTCGCGACCGCGGCCCCCGCTGCCGACGCCGGCAGCGGCCAGGGCCGAGCCCCGGCGGAGGCGAGCTGATGGCGATGATCCTCGTCGCCGACGACTCGGAGACGATCCTGCTGCTGATGCGGACCCGGCTGGAGATGGCCGGGCACACGGTCGCGACCGCGGCCGACGGCCAGGAGGTCCTCGACCACATCGCCGGCGGCGTCGAGCCGGAGTTGCTGCTGCTCGACGCGATGATGCCCCGCAAGTCCGGGATCGACGCGCTGCGCGAGCTGCGCGGCGCCGGCTCCGAGGTCCCGGTCCTGATCGTCAGCGCCCACCAGAACCCCGGCGACGCCGACGCCCCCACCGACCTCCAGATCGAGGGCTACATCACCAAGCCGATCGACTTCGACCGGCTGCTGGAGACAATCGTCGAGCTGACTAGCGGCGCTTCACCCGGAACCTGAACAGCACCGGGGTCGGGTCGCGATTGCCGGCGCGGTCGGTCGCGAAGGCGCGGAAGGCGTGGCGGCCGGCCTTGACGCGGTAGGCGCGCGGCGAGGTGCACGCCCGGTAGGGCTGGCGGTCGAGCTTGCAGCGGAAGCGCGAGCCCTGCTCGGTCGCGGCGAAGCGGAAGGCGACGCGGGGCCACGCCTTGCGGCTGACCACGAGCGCCCGCGGATGGGCAAGCAGCTTCGTCTGCGGGGGGCGAGTGTCGGCGGGAGGTGGCCGCTTCGGGAGCGGCGGCGGGGGCAACAGGGTCCTCGTCCTGAAGTTGTTCGGATCGGCTTCGAAGACGTTCTCGCATTCGACCGGAGCCGGATCGCCGTACTGGGGGCGGTCGATCGTCGCCTCGTCGTCGTCGGGACCGCAGTTGATCGTCCGATCGGCGTCGGCCGAGTTGGCGAGGATCGAGTCTTCGCCGGCAGCGGCGAAGAAGGTGTCGGAGCCGGTGCGGCCGAGCAACTGATTCGGGCCGGAGTCCCCGCTCAAGACATCGGCGCCTTCCGACCCCTCCAGGTCCTCGACTTCCTCGATTGAATCGGCCGGCTCGCCCCCGCAGCCCAGCGTCTGATCGGCCGCCGGGCGGCCGGCGACGCCGCTGCCGAGATCGGCGTAGGCGCCGCTTTCTTTGAAGCGGGCCCAGGAGGCGTTATCGCGGCCCGGCCCGCCGACGGTGCGCTCGCCGTCGCAGACCGAGGCCGAGAGGAAGAGATCGTTGCCCTCGCCGCCGAGCAGTTCGTCGGCGCCGCCGTTATGGGTCAGCGCCTCGTCGCCGCCACGGCCGGCGAGGACGTCGGCGCCGGCGCCCGGGCCGTCGACCAGGATCTCTTCGCCTTCGTCTCCCCCTTCGAGCGAGTCGGCCCCTTCGCCGCCGATCGCAACGACGGAAGCGGTTGCAGGAAAGGTCGAGGCGACGATCAGGTCGGTCCCGCCCATGCCGGCGAGAAGGAGCGAGTCGAGCGGCGTGCTCAGCAGACACACGGCTTCGGTCGCCGATTCGATCGCGCAGCCGCCGGCGTCGCTCGCGCTCTCGTCGAAGGCTCCGCTCGCCAGCGTGAAGGTGACGCTCGCCGGCGAGTAGGTGGCGGTGACGTCGTCGTTGCCGCTGCTGCCGACCAGGTAGAGCTGGGAGTAGGGAGTCGCTCCGGGCGGGGTCATGAAGCCGACGCTGACTTTGCCGGTGTCCCGGGTGGCGACCCCTCCGTCGACAGAGTCCCCGTCGGCGCCGCCGACCAGGTTGTCGGCGCCACCGCCGCCGACCAGCGCATCCGCGCCGCCGCCGCCGTAGACCGTCTCCCCCGCGCCGGTGCCGACGACGTAGTCGGAGAAGGCGGTGCCGACGATCGTCTCGAAGGCGCCGGTTTCGACTTCGTCGACGCCGCCGCCGAGCGCGCCGAGGCCGTTGTTGGCGTTTTCGCCGCCGGTCCCCTGTTCGAGGCGGACACCGCGCTCGCCCCCGGCCGCCGGGAAGCCGGCGAAAGGAACGGTGCCGCCGAAGCCGGGCGTGACGCCGGTCGAGTAGCTGAGGGTGTCGCTGCCGCCGCCGCTGTCGAAGATGCGGTCGATCGTCGAGTCGCCGCGGACGTAGTCGTCGTCGCCTTCGCCGTCGATCGAGTCGGTGCCGAAGCCGCCGGCGAGGCGGTCGTCGCCGGAGCCGCCCTGCAGGAGGTCGTCGCCGATGCCGCCGAACAGCTGGTCGTTGCCGGGGCCGCCGCGGAGGATGTCGTTGCCGCGCTCGCCGAAGACGACGTCGTCGCCTTCGCCCCCTTCGAAGGTCTGACTGCCGACGCCGAGGTGGCAGCCGGCGGGACAGTCGGACGCGGCGGTGATCGGCGCGGCAAGGATCGTGTCGTCCCCACCCCCGGCCACGACGCTCTCCACACCCGGCGCGGCAACGATCACGTCGGCGCAGGGCGTGCCGTAGGTGGTGCCGCCAGCGGTCGTCGGCCCTTCAGCGCAGGTAGGCGAAGCCGTGGCCGCCGCAGGCTGCGCGACCAGCGCGAAGGAGATCAGCGTGAGCCCGAGAAGAAACCGCACTCCCCCGTGATACCCGGACGAGGTGTTTCGATTCGGTCACTCCCTCCGATGTTGTGGCCCCTATAGGGGTCCAAACTTCGGTCACTCCGAACTTCAGGGGGCTATGACCCCCCAAACCTCGGAGAGGCTCAGCTCTTGGCGATCTCCAGCCGGATCTCTTTGCCTTTGAGCTTGGTCCCGTCGAGGAACTCGACGGTGCGCTCGGCCTGGTCCGGGTCGACCTCGACGAAGGAGAAGCGGTGGAGGACGCGGACGTCGTGGATGGCCTCCTCGGGGAGGACGGCGCCCTCGCGCAGCGCCCAGCGCAGGTCCTCCTCGTCGATGCCGCTGCGCTCGCCGCGGTTGACGAAGAGCTTCGTGGTGTCGGCCTTCTCGCCGTCGCCGTTGGCCTCGGCGGCCGGCTCGCGCTCGCGGCGCGGCTCCTTCTCGCGCTCGCGCCTCGGCGCCCGCTCGCGGCGGCGCGGCGGCGGCGCGTGCTCGAGCCGCTCCTCGGGGGTCTCCCACTCGCCGATCTTGGTTTTGACGTCGCGCTCGATGCGGGCGATCTCGTCCTTCTGGTCGGGCGTGACGAAGGTGATCGCGCGGCCGGTGCGCCCGACCCGGCCGGTGCGGCCGATCCGGTGCACGTAGGTCTCCGAGGAGTTCGGCACGTCGTAGTTGATGACGTGGGTGACGTGGTCGACGTCGAGCCCGCGGGCGGCGATGTCGGTCGCCACCAGCAGCTTCACGCGGTGGTCCTTGAAGGAGATCATCACCCCGTCGCGGACGCCCTGGCTGAGGTCGCCGTGCAGCGCCTTCACGTCCAGGCCTTTGTCCTTCAGCGTCTTCTCCAGCTTCGAGGCGCCGATTTTGGTGCGGGTGAAGATGATCGCCTGCTCGGGCTCTTCGGTCTTCAGCAGCGCGACCAGCCGTGCCGCCTTCTCCTTGGCCGGGACCTCGACGTAGGCCTGCTGGATCTTGTCGACGGTCAGCGTTTCCGGGGTGATGCTGATCGTCGTCGGGTCGTACATGTAGCCCTCGGCGAGCTTCTGGATCGGCGGCGGCATCGTCGCCGAGAAGAGCGCCGTCTGGCGGCCGCTCGGGCACATCCGCAGGATCTTCTCGACGTCTTCGATGAAGCCGAGGTCGAGCATCTCGTCGGCCTCGTCGAGGACGACGTAGCGGGCCGCGGTGAGGACCAGCGAGCGCCGCGACATCAGGTCCATCATCCGGCCGACGGTGGCGACGACGACGTGGGCGCCGGAGCGCAGCTGCGACTGCTGGGAGCGGATCGGGGCGCCGCCGAAGACGGCGACGATCTCGATGTCGAGGTGCTCGGCGTAGGAGCGCAGCGCCTGCGTCACCTGGATGCAGAGCTCCCGCGTCGGGGTGAGGACGACAGCCTGCACCTCTTCGTTGGCGGGGTCGAGGTACTGCAGCAGCGGCAGCCCGAAGGCGGCGGTCTTGCCGGTCCCGGTCTGGGCCTGCCCGATCACGTCGTGGCCGCCGAGCAGCTCCGGGATCGCCTGTTCCTGGATCGGCGTCGGGTCCTCGTAGCCGAGCTCGTCCAGCGCCTGCTGGATGTCAGGCGAGAGGCCTAGGTCTTTGAAGTTCACTTGATGTGCGTCACTGAGACGGGTCCAAGAGGAGCTTGCCGCTGGTGCGGCGGGCGATCAGGTCTTCGTGCGCCCGCTTCGCTTCCGAGAGCGGGTAGACCTCACCGATCGTAACCGCCAGCTCGCCTTTGGCGATCGTCCCCAGCAACTCGCCGATCATCGGGACCAGCAGGTCCGGGCGGCTGAGCAGGTGGGCGAGCCAGAAGCCGATCACCGACTTCGAGCCGCGCAGCAGCGAGGCGGTCGAGATTTGGCGCTGTTCGCGGGAGGCGATTCCGAAGACGACCATCCGCCCCAGCGGGGCCAGGATCTCCATCTCGGCGTCGAAGGCGTCGCCGCCGCTCATGTGGAGGAAGGCGTCGACGCGCTTGCCGTCGTTGGCCTCGCGGATCGCGGCGCCGAGGTCCTCGGCGCGGGAGTCGACGCAGGCGTCGGCGCCGAGGTCCCGCACCAGCGTGCGCTTCTCCTCGCTGGAGGCGAGGCCGATCACCTTGGCGCCGGCCCGCTTCGCCAGCTGCACGGCGAGGGTGCCGGTGCCGCCGGCGGCGGCCTCGACGACGATCGTCTCCCCCGGCTCGATGCGGGCGCAGCGGTGGACCAGCGCCATCGCCGTCAGCCCCTGCAGCAGCCCGCCGGCCGCCTGGTCGTAGTCGACCTCGGGCGGCAGCTCGATCAGCTGCGCCTGCGGCACCGCGACCTTCTCGGCGTAGCCGCCGCTGCCGAGCAGGGCGACGACGCGGCGGCCGTCGTTGAGCTGGCCGCTGACCTCGGCGCCGGGAATCAGCGGCAGGGTCTGCTCAGCCAGGTAGTCGTTGCGGGAGGCGTGGGTGTCGGCGAAATTGACGCCGCTGCGCTTGACGTTGACGACGACTTCGGCCAGTTTCGGGTCGGGGTCGGCGACGTCGGTGAACCGCAGCACCTCGGGCCCGCCGAACTCCTCGATCTGAATCGCTTTCATGTGGCGCTGAGTCTCGCAGGGAGGCCGCCGCTGCGCGGTGACGTGAACTACCCTGGCCCCCGGATGTCGCTGACGGTAGTCGGATCAATCGCCTTCGACGCGGTCAAGACCCCGTTCGGGGAGCGCGAGCGCATGCTCGGGGGCGCCGCCGTCCACTTCTCCCTCGCCGCCAGCTTCTTCACCGAGGTGCGGCCGGTCGGACCGGTCGGCGACGACTTCGGCGCCGAGCAGTTCGAGGTGCTGGAAGGCCGCGGCATCGCCACCGAGGACATCGAGCGGGTACAGGGCGGCAAGTCCTTCTTCTGGCGCGGCCGCTACGAGTACGACCTCAACGTCGCCCATACCGAGGACACGCAGCTCGGCGTCTTCGCCGAGTTCGAGCCGAAGCTCTCGGCGGCCTCGCAGGCGGCCGACACCCTCTTCCTCGCCAACATCCAGCCCGACCTGCAGCGGCAGGTCCGCGCCCAGTGCGCCGCTGCCCGGCTCAGCGGCCTCGACTCGATGAACCTCTGGATCGAGACGGCGAAGGACTCGCTGGAGGCGGCGATCGCCGAGGTCGACTGCCTCGTCGTCAACGACGCCGAGATCAGGCAGCTGACCGGCGAGTCCAACCTGGCCCGCGCCGCCCGCGCGGTGATGGCGATGGGGCCGCGGGCGGTGATCGCCAAGCAGGGCGAGTACGGCGCCGCCCTCTTCACCGAGAGCGGCTTCTTCGCCCTCCCCGGCTTCCCGCTCGAGGACGTCCGCGACCCGACCGGCGCCGGCGACAGCTTCGCCGGCGGCTTCTTCGGCTACCTCGACGGCGTCGAGGGGGAGCTCGACGACGCCGAGCTGCGGCGGGCGATGGGCTACGGCACCGTCCTCGCCTCCTTCAACGTCGAGGAGTTCGGGACCGAGCGCGTCTCCCGCCTCAGCCGCGAGGAGATCGACGAGCGCTTCGAGCAACTGCGTTCGATGACGCAGTTCGAAAGTCCCGTCGCTTCTTAACAGCCGACCCAGGCGAAGTGACAGAATGGGCGCCGCCCCATGGCTTCCGACTCGCTGACGATCACCGACAACCGCACCGGTCAGTCCTACGAGGTGCCGATCTCCGACGGCACCGTGCGGGCGATGGACCTGCGGCAGATCAAAGTCGACGAGGACGAATTCGGGATGATGGCCTACGACCCGGCCTTCACCAACACGGCCTCCTGCCGCTCTTCGGTCACCTACATCGACGGCGCCGCCGGCATCCTCGAACACCGTGGCTACTCGATCGAGCAGCTCTGCGAGAAATCGACCTTCCTCGAGGTCGCCTACCTGCTGGTCTTCGGTCAGCTGCCGACGCCGGCGCAGCTCGACCGCTGGACCTTCGACATCACCCACCACACCTTCGTCCACGAGGACCTCAAGCATTTCTTCGAGGGCTTCCGCTACGACGCCCACCCGATGGGGATGCTGCTCGCCGGCGTCGGCGCCCTCTCGACCTTCTACCCGGACGCGAAGCAGATCGGCGACCCCGAAGAGCGCTACATGGCGGCCGTCCGGCTGATCGCCAAGGTGCCGACCCTGGCCGCCTTCTCCTACCGCCACAACATGGGCCTGCCCTACGTCTACCCGGACAACGAGCTCAACTACGCCGAGAACTTCCTCTCGATGATGTTCAAGAAGACCGAAGACCGGCACATCCCCAAGGAGGCGCTGACCAAGGTCCTCGACGTCCTCTTCATCCTCCACGCCGACCACGAACAGAACTGTTCGACGAACGCGGTCCGCGGGGTCGGCTCCTCCGACGTCGATCCCTACTCGGCGGTCGCGGCCGGGGTGGCGGCGCTCTACGGGCCGCTGCACGGCGGTGCCAACGAGGCGGTGCTGCGGATGCTGCGGCGGATCGAGTCGCCGGAGAACATCCCGGACTTCCTCGAGCGGGTGAAGGAGCGTGAGGAGAAACTGATGGGCTTCGGCCACCGGGTCTACAAAAACTACGACCCGCGGGCGCGGATCATCCAGCAGTACCTCGAGCCGGTCTTCGAAGCGACCGAGTACAACCCGCTGGTCGAGATCGCGCAGGAGCTGGAGAAGCGCGCCCTCGACGACGAGTACTTCACCGAGCGCAAGCTCTACCCGAACGTCGACTTCTACTCAGGGATCATCTACGAGGCGATGGGGATCCCGACGGACATGTTCACCGTCATCTTCGCCATCCCCCGCACCGCCGGCTGGGTCGCCCAGTGGATGGAGATGCAGGAAGACCCGGAGAAGAAAATCGCCCGGCCGCGGCAGATCTACACCGGCGCCCGAGAGCTCTCCTACGTGCCGCTGGAGCAGCGCGAGGGGCCGGAGAAAATCGTCGGCCCGCCGGCGCGGCGGCCGAAAAGGCCGCGGCGCGGCGCCTGAGTGCCGGGCTGGAAGCTGACGGTCCGGCACGGGTCGGACGTCGATAGCGAGCGCTTCGAGAACCTCGCCGCGGCGGTCGCGGCGATGCGGGAGCGGGCGCTGGCGATCCGCGCCGAGGGGCCGGTGCGCCCGGTGCAGTCGCTGCGGGACTTCGAGCCGGGCGACCAGGTCCACGCTCGGCTGCAGCTGAGCAGCGGCCGCTTCCTGCGCAGGTCGGTGGCGGGCGTCGACGTCCGCGGCGACGGCACGTTCGTCCCCTTCAAGGGAGGGGTAGGACGGGAAGAGCTGGACCCGACCGATCACGACACGCCGTTCGACCTGGTGCGCGAGACTCTGGAAGCGGAAGCCCGATGAGCAGAACCGAGACCGAGATCCCCAAGGGCAGCTACGCCGCCGGCGAGCGGGTGAAGCTGCCCGCGGGTGCCGAGCCGCCCTTCACCGTCTTCATCAACGGGATCGAGCAGGACAAGGAGAGCTACCGGATCGAAGCCGGCGAGATCGTCTTCGACCACCCGATCGTCAAGGAGAAGGTCGGCACCGGCCGCTGGCTGGCGATGTACCTCGGCCTCTTCGGCACCTACCGCAAGAACGAGACGATCGACCTCCAGTTCAGCAAGGGCGGCAAGGTCGAACTGCGCTCCGACCTGCCGGTGATCCCCTACGCCGAGGGCGAAGCCCCGTGAACATCGGCTTCCTCCTCCTCTGCGACCACAGCGAGGCTGTCAACGGCAAGCTCTACCTGACCGGCGGCGGCTGGAACGTCCTCCGCCTGCCCGAGTTCCCCCACGAGTGGTCCTTCTCGATCGGCCTCGGTATCGATGTCGCCTGGCACGAGACCAACACCCCCCACGAGCTCCTCGTCACCGTCCAGGACCCCGACGGCAACGAGCTCGGCGAGGGCCTCACCGCCAACTTCGAGACCGGCCGCCCCCCTGGCCTCCCCGAAGGCCAGGAGCAGCGCCTCGTGATGTCGATCGCCGCCACCGCCGCCTTCGCCACCGCCGGCCCCCACGCCGCCGTCGTCCAGATCAACGGCGAGGAGATCGGCCGGGCGCGCTTCTACCTGATGGAGGGCGGCCCGGACGTCGAACTGGCCTAGCTCCGAGATTTGGTCCCCGATAGGGGCCTCAATTTCGGAGTCGCTACTAGAACACGTAGAGCAGCAGGAACGCCGTCACCGCGAAGGCGGCGCCGGCGGCCTGGATGCCGCGGTCGCCGGCGATGATGCCGGACATCGAGCGGTCGTCGTTGCGGTCGTAGATCAGGTAGAGGTAGCGGAAGATTCCGTAGACCGCCGGGGGGATCGTCCACATCATCTCGTTGCCGACGATCGGTGAGTTGACGGTGTAGATCGCGTAGCTGATCACGGTGCCGGTGGTGACCAGGGAGACCATCTGGTCGAGGAAGGGGAGCGAGTAGTGCTCGAGGACGGGCCGGGTCGAGGTCCCCTCGTGCAGCTCGGAGACCGCCTCCTGGCGGCGCTTGGTGAAGCCGAGGAAGGCGGCGAGCATGCCGGTGCAGAGCAGCAGCCATTCGGAGGCGTGGGCGTCGACGGCGCTGGCGCCGGCGGCGACGCGGAGGATGAAGAGGCCCGCCAGCGTCATCACGTCGATGATCACGACCTGCTTGAGGCCGAGGCTGTAGGCGGTCTGGGCGACGCCGTAGGCGACGACCATCAGCCCGACCTCCCAGTTGACGGCGCCGAAGGCGAGGGCGACGGCGGCGAGGGCGAGGACGGGGGCGATCGTCATCGCCGCCCGCTCGGATAGCTCGCCGGCCGCGATCGGCCGGAAGCGCTTCTTCGGGTGCTTGCGGTCGAGCTCGACGTCGATCAGGTCGTTGAGGAAGTAGCCGGCGCTGGAGACCATGCAGAAGGCGACGAAGGTGAGGACCGCCTCGACGATCGCGTGCGACTGGTCGAACTTGCCGGAGAAGAGCAGCCCGGCGAAGACGAAGACGTTTTTGACCCACTCCTTCGGCCGCCCGGTCTTGATCGCGGCCCGCAACGGCGAGCGCCGCGGCACCACGGGCCCCTGCTCGGGTTGCGCGGGCTCAGCAGGCACGGTGGGCTGTTCGGAGGTGATCGTTTCCATCGCGGCAGGACCGCCCGGGCGCCGCATCTGGCTGCCCGACCGGGAATTCAAGTCGCGAAAGGGTACCGCCGCGCGGCGGCGACCCACTCTCCCGCTCAGCGCTGGTCAGGCGCTGGCACCCCCGGAGGGTCAATCCTCGCCCTGGGCCGCTTCCAGCGCTTCAACGTCCTCATGGTCCCGCGGGCGGTCGCTTGCCCGCTTCATCTCGAGCAGGTGTTCAAGCGAGCAGACCCTGACCACCAAGCCCTCGACGTCCACGTCCCGCGCCTGCTGCTCGAGATCCTCGAAGCGCGGGACCTGAGGAAGCCCCTGCATCACGTCGACCTGACCGAGCTCGGTCTTGACCAGCGTCCTGTCGCCGGTCCGCAAGAAGGTCGAGATGGCATCGGAGTCGAGGAGCCGGCCTCCGACGTCGACCTTGCCGCCGAGCTCCCGCAACAAAGCGTCCAGCTTCTCCAGGTTGGCGCCGTCGGGATCGGGAACCACGTCGACGTCGCGGGTGGCCCGCAGGTATCCCCAGGCGTTCACGGCAAGGCCGCCGACGAGGACGAACCGAACTTCCGCCTCGACCAGCCGCTCCAGCAGCTCCCGCAAGCGCAGCCGATTCGCGCTCAAGTGCGCCTGGCGCTCCCGGTGAAGGCGGAGAGGTATTCGCTCATGGCTAGCCCTTCGGCGAGGTTGACGGCAAGCGGGCGCCGCCCGTCTTCGCGGAGCTGGCGACGGCGCGATTCCTCGTTGGCACGCCATTGATCATCCTGCCGGAGCTTGGCCTCCGGCTTCGGGGGGGGCACACGCAAAGGGTAGTCAGAGATCGATCAGGACGCCGGGATTGAGCATCCCTGCAGGGTCGAGCTCGGACTTGGCGGCGCGGAGGGCGGCGGCGAAGGGGGCCGGGCGCTGGCGGTCGTACCAGGGGCGGTGGTCGCGGCCGACGGCGTGGTGATGGGTGATCGTGCCGCCGGCGTCGATCAGCGCCTCCGAGACCGCGGCCTTAATCTCGTCCCACTGCTCGACCTCGCCGCCGCGGACGGCCGGCGCGAGGACGGTGAAGTAGGGCGCGGGGCCGTCGGGATAGACGTGGGTGAGGCGGCAGCTGACGCGAGGGGCGCCGGGGCCGTCGGCCGGGACGCCGCTCGCCGCGGCGACGGCGCGGCGGGTCGTCTCCATCACCGTCGCCTGGAACTCCTCGAAGCGGTCCCAGGTGATCGCCGTCTCGAAGGTCTCCGAGAGGACGCCGCAGGCGACGAACGTGTCGCGGAGGTAGGGGGCGAGGAGGAATGCCCCGCGCCACTGTCCAACCGCGTCGTCGCCCTTGCCTGCACTGCGGACCTCGCCGGGGGTACCGCCGTGCTCGCGGGCGATGGCGATCGCTTGGTCCATCTCGTGGTCGAGAGGGCGGTCGGCGGACTCGAAGCCGAGGATGAGGAGGCTGGCGCTGCCGTCGCCGGCGCCGGTCAGCTCCGCCTCGGCGGCATCGAGCAGGCGGCAGTTGGCGGGATGCAGCCCGGACTGGGCGATGGCGCGGACCGCCTCCGCCGCCTGCTTGAAGTCGGTGAACGTCACTCCCGCCGAGGCCTTGAACCGGGGTCGCGGCCGCACCCGCACCCAGGCCTCGGCGATGACGCCGAGGATTCCCTCTGAGCCGATCAGCAGCCGGTCGGGCGAGGGGCCGGCTCCGGAGCCCGGCAGCCGCCGGCTCTCCCAGTCCCCCCGCGGGGTGATCGCCCGCACCGACTCGACCAGGTCGTCGATGTGCGTCTCCAGGGTCGCGAAGTGGCCGCCGGCCCTGGTCGCGACCCAGCCGCCGAGGGTCGAGTACTCGAAGGACTGGGGGAAGTGGCGCAAGGTGAGCCCGTGCTCTCGCAGCTGCTCCTCGAGCCCGGGTCCGGTCGCCCCCGCCTGGATCCGCGCCGCGAGCGACTTCGGGTCGACCTCCAGCACCCGGTCCAGGCGCCGCAGGTCGAGCGAAACCACGGGCCGCTCCCCCACTCGCGGCTCGACCCCGCCGCAGACGCTGGTGCCGCCGCCGAACGGGACGACCGCGGCGCCCTCGGCCTCGGCCCAGCTCAGCACCGCCTCGATCTCCGACTCGTCCCGCGGAAAGGCAACCAGGTCCGGCGGATTCTCGAACTTCCCGTAGAACCCCCGGACCACGTCCCGGTAGGCCTTCCCCAGCGCGTGCGAAACCCGCTCGTACTTCCCATCCGAGAACAAGTCCCCGAACCCGCCGGGCCGCTTCAGCCGAGGCGCCCGCAACCCGACCTCCTCCAGCGGCACCGGCTTCTCCACCTCGCCACCAAATCCGAACCGAGCGCGGATGCCTTCAGCGGCCTCCCTCAACTGCGTAGTGGTAGGAGCTTGATCCTCGTAGCCCCAGCCCCAGTGCTTAAGGCGTCTCGTGGCCATCCGTCCAACCTACCCGTGTCGTAGGGACCGGGGGACACCCTCCCAGGACACTCAACATGAGCCATAGGCGAGATGTGTCCGGGGAGGGTGTCCCCCGGTCCCGCCCACCAAACCCGCCTACCAGTGCACGCCTTTCATCAGGTGCGCAAAGGCGACGGCCTCGGTCGAAGGCGGTTTGTCGCGCGCCTCGTCTTTCTTCCCCTTCGCCGCCTGCGAATCCGGGAAGAGCTTGTAGGCGGCGTTGAGGATCGAGTCGCTCGCCTTCGGCGCCACCGCGTAGACCAGCTCGCCGAAGTTGCCGAGGCGGGTGGCGACCTTCTTCGGCCGGTTAATCATCGCCTTGGCGATCATCTCGGCCGCCTCCTCGGGCGTGATCGCCGGGAACATGTCGTACATCCGCGTCGGCGCGATCATCGGCGTCCGCACCAGCGGCATGTTGATCGTCGTCAGGTGGACGTTGTCGTCGACCACCTCGGAGGCGATCACCCGGCTGAACGCGTCCAGCGCCGCCTTCGAGGCGACGTAGGCCGAGAAGCGCGGCGGGTTCGTCTGCGTCCCGATCGAGCTGATGTTGATGATGTGGCCCTGCTTGCGGCCGCGCATCGCCGGCAGCAGCGCCAGGATCAGCCGCACCGCGCCCAGGTAGTTGAGCTGGATCGTGCGCTCGAAGTCGTGGTAGCGGTCGTAGGAGAGGGCGATCGAGCGCCGGATCGAGCGGCCGGCGTTGTTGACGAGGATGTCGACGTGACCGTGGTAGGTCAGCACCTCCTCGGCCATCCGCTCGATGTCCTCGATGTCGGAGAGGTCGCACTGGTGGATGTGGGCGGTGCCGCCGCCGGCAACGATCTCCTCTTTCGTCTCCTCCAGCTTGTCCAGCGAGCGGGCGACGAGCAGCACCGTGGCGCCGGCGTCGGCGACCTTGACCGCGGTCGCTTTCCCGATCCCCGAGGACGCCCCGGTGATCAGCACCACTTTGCCGCGCACCGCCGCCGAGAGCGAGCGGTCCTTGAAGAGGTCAGGATCGAGGTTGCGCTCCCAGTAGTCCCAGACCCGCGGCGCGTAGCTCTCCAGCGGCGGCACTTCGATACCCGAGCCTTTCAGCGCTTTCCGCGTTTTCGTCGAGTCGAAGGTGGTGGGGTAGTCGACGTAGCCGAGGACCTCCGGCGGCATGCCCAGCTGGCCCAGCGCCACTTTGGCGGCGCGCCTCGCCGGCGGGAACAGCTTCAGCGCCGTCCGCACCGCCTCCGTGGCCGGCTCGGTCACGTCGGTGCCCACCCGCACCGCCATCTGCGGCGCATCGGCAGCGCGGGCGAAGATGTTCATCACCTCGCCGGCAGTGTGCGGGTTGGGATCGGTGAGGTGGAAGGCGCGCCCGTTCAGCCGCGGCTTGTGGGCGATGTGGTCGATCGCGGCGGCGACGTAGTCGACCGGGACGATGTTGATCTCACCGCCTTCGAAGCCGAGGAACGGCAGCCAGGACGGCGCCACCCGGCGCAGCCGCTGCAGGCTCTTGAACATGAAATAGGGGCCGTCGATCTTGTCGATCTCGCCGGTGCGCGAGTCGCCGACGACGATCCCCGGCCGGTAGACCCGCCAGGGGCGCGAGCACTCGTCACGGACCAGCCGCTCGGACTCGTGCTTGGTCCGGAAATAGGGGTTGTTGTCGAGCCGTTCGGCCTCCTCGAACATGTCCTCGGTCCACTCGCCCTTGTAGAGGCCGGCGGCGGCGATCGAGCTGACCTGGTGGAAGCAGCCCGCCTCGACCGCGCCGGCGAGCTCGATCGCGTGGCGCGTCCCCTCGACGTTCGCCACCTCCTGCGCCTCGGCGTCGGCGGTGAGGTCGTAGATCGCCGCCAGGTGGAAGAAGTGCTTGATCTTCCCCCGCATCGCCACCAGGTCCTCCTCGGAGACACCCAGTCCAGGCTGGGAGAGATCGCCGGTGACGGGGACGATGCGGGCGCCGTCGGCGCCGAGCCCGGTCCGCAGCTCCTCCAGGCGACCGCGCGATCCCGCCCGCACCAGGGCATAGATCGTGCCCTCCCGCTGGAGCAGTTTCTGGACGAGATTGCGACCGATGAAGCCGGTCGCGCCGGTGACGAAGTAGCTCATCGGGTACCAGGGTATCTCGATGGCGGTCCCCGTAAACCAACTTCCTTAGACTGAGACCGCAGATGCCAGAGACGGCGACCGTCCAGATCACGATGCCCGAGATGGGTGAGTCGGTGACCGAGGGGATCGTCCTCGAATGGCACGTGGCCGAGGGTGACGCCGTCAAAGAGGGCGACACGGTCGTCGAGGTCTCGACCGACAAGGTCGACGCCGAGGTGCCGGCGCCGATGGACGGGGTGATCACCAAACTCATCGCCCAAGTTGATGATGAGGTGCCCGTAGGCGCTCCGCTGGCTGAGATGGAGGCTGGTGAGGGTTCTTCTGAGGGACAGGCCGCTGGGGGGGCGGGTCCTGTCTCCGATACGACCCCCGCGCCAACTGGCGCGGGTCCCGCATCGTCGCCACCCACCCCAGATGCCGGGAAGGGTCAGGGTTCGAACGGATCAGGCAACGGCTCGGGTGGGGATGTGAAAGCTACGCCTGTGGCTCGGCGGGTTGCTGAGGCTGCGGGCGTCGATCTTGCTTCGGTTAGTGGGAGTGGGCCTGGGTCGAAGGTGACCAAGGAGGATGTGATCGCGGCGGCCGACGGAGGCGGGAACGGGGCGGTTCCCGCCGTTGGCGAGGCGAAGCAGTTGCGTGGGGCGGCGGCGATGCTCGCCAACGCGATGGACGAAAGCCGGGCCGTCCCGACGGCGACCTCGTTCCGGACGATCGCGGTGGACACGCTGGACGCGAAACGGAAGGCGATCAACTCGGTGCTGAAGGACCGCGGGCTGAAGGTCTCCTTCACCCACCTCGTCGCCTGGGCGATCGTCGAGGCGACCAAGGAGTTCCCGGTGATGGTCCGGGTCTTCGCCTCCGAAGACGGCAAGCCGTTCGCGATCGAGGGCGGCCCGGTCAACCTCGGGATCGCCGTCGACGTCGAAAAAAAGGATGGCTCCCACAGCCTCATGGTCCCCGCGATCAAGGGCGCCGACGGACTCGACTTCAGCGGCTTCCACTCCAACTACGAAGAGCTGATCGCGAAGACGCGCGAGAACAAGCTCTCCGCCGACGACTTCCAGGGCACCAACATCAGCCTCACCAACCCCGGCGGGATCGGGACGATGGCCTCGGTGCCTCGCCTGTTGAGCGGCCAGAGCGCGATCATCGCCACCGGCTCGATCGCCTACCCGCCGGAGTGGAAGCACGCCTCGCCGGAACGGCTGAAGCAGCTCGGCGTCAGCAAAGTGATGACGCTGACCTCGACCTACGACCACCGCGTCATCCAGGGGGCCGAGTCGGGCGCCTTCCTGCGCCGGATCGAGGAACTGCTGCAGGGCGAGGACGGGTTCTACGAGGCGGTCGCCGCCGACCTCGGCTTCGAGGCCGCGGTCGTCAGCAACGCCCACCCCGCCTCCGCCTCGGCGCCGCCGCTGACCGCGGCCGCGCCGAGCGCCGAACCGAGCAGCGCCCCCGACCAGATAGACGAAGAGCTGCTGCAGGCGGTGCAGGCGGCGACCTCGCTGCTGAAGGCCTACCGCACCCACGGCCACCTCGCCGCCCAGCTCGACCCGCTCGGCTCCGAGCCGAAGGGCGACCCGGCGCTGCAGCCCGAGAACGTCAACCTGACCCCGGAGCTGATGGCGCGGATCCCGGCCTCGATCCTGCGGATCGGCGTCCCCGGCGAAACCCTGCTGGAGGCGCTGCCGCGGATGCGCTCCGCCTACTGCGGCACGATCGGCTACCAGTTCGAGCACCTCTCCTCCCACCAGCAGCGGATCTGGCTGCGGGAGATGATCGAGACCGGAGCGCACCGCCAGCCTCTCACCGACGAGGAGAAAAAGCGCCTGCTGAACCGGCTGATCGACGTCTTCCAGTTCGAGCGCTTCCTCGAGAAAGCGTATTTGGGGCAGAAGATGTTCTCGATCGAGGGGCTCGACGTGATCGTGCCGATGCTCGACGAAGTCGTCACCCTCTCCCAGCGCGCCGAGGCCGAGGAGGTCGTCTTCGGGATGGCCCACCGCGGCCGCCTCAGCGTCCTCGCCCACAACCTCGGCCGCTCGGTCGAATCGATCCTCGCCGAGTTCGAGGGCTCGAAGCAGATCGACGCCGTCAAGGCAGTCGCCTCGATCCCGCACGGGGGCACCGGCGACGTCAAGTACCACTACGGCCATCGCGGGGTCTACGAGACCGGCGACGGCAAGAAAATCTCGGTCCGCCTCTACCCGAACCCGAGCCACCTCGAGTTCGTCGACCCGGTCGTCACCGGCGGCACCCGCTTCCTCCAGCAGGACTTCGAGGGACCGAACCTCAGCCACGACTTCAAGCGGGCGGTGCCGGTGCTGCTGCACGGCGACGCCGCCTTCCCCGCCCAGGGGGTCGTCGCCGAGACCCTCAACCTGCAGGCGCTGCCCGGCTACAGCACCGGCGGCACCGTCCACCTGATCCAGAACAACCAGGTCGGCTTCACCACCGACCCCGTCGACGCCCGCTCGACCCCGTACGCCGCCGACATGGCGAAGGGGTTCAACGTGCCGATCATCCACGTCAACGCCGACGACGTCGAGGGCTGCGTCGCCGCCGTGCGGCTGGCGATGGCCTACCGCGAGCGCTGGTGCCGCGACGTCGTCATCGACGTGATCGGCTACCGCCGCTTCGGCCACAACGAGACCGACGAGCCCGCCTACACCCAGCCGACGATGGCGGCGCAGATCAAGTCGCACCCGCCGGTCTCCGAAATCTACGCCGAGAAGCTGATCGAGGAGCAGACGGTCTCCGCCGAGGAGGTCGGCAAGGCCTCCGACGAGCGCCACGCCGAGATGTCGGGGGCGCTGAAGGGCCTGCGCGAGAAGATGGAGGCGGGCGAGTACGAGGACCCGACCGTCACCGGCACCACCCAGACCGGCGAACTGCTCGACCGCACCGCCAGCCCGCCCGTCCACACCGCGGTCGATGCCGCGAAGCTGCGCTCGATCAACGAGGAGCTGCTGAAGACGCCGGAGGGCTTCAACGTCCACCGCAAGCTGCGCCGCCCGCTGTCCCGCCGCACCGAGGCGCTGGAGCAGGGCGGGATCGACTTCGGCCAGGCGGAGGCGCTCGCCTTCGGCACCCTGCTCACCGAGGGGGTCCACATCCGCCTCACCGGCCAGGACACCGAGCGCGGCACCTTCTCCCACCGCCACCTCGTCCTCCACGACGAGAACACCGGCCTCCAGTACACGCCGATGCAGCACCTCGAGGACGCCTCCGCCCCCTTCGAGCTCTACAACAGCCCCCTCTCGGAGATCGCCTGCCTCGGCTTCGAGTACGGCTACTCGGCCGCCAGCCCCAGCGCCCTCGTCCTCTGGGAGGCGCAGTTCGGCGACTTCGCCAACGCCGCCCAGGTGATCGTCGACAGCTTCATCGTCTCCGGCGAGTCGAAGTGGGGGCAGACGACGCGGCTGACCCTGCTGCTCCCCCACGGTTACGAGGGGTCGGGGCCGGAGCACTCCAGCGCCCGGATCGAGCGCTTCCTGGCGCTCGGCGCCGAGGGCAACATCCGCATCGCCAACCCGACCACCGCCGCCCAGTACTTCCACCTGCTGCGCCGCCAGGCGCTGATCAAGAAGCCGCGGCCGCTGATCGTCTTCACCCCGAAGGGGCTGCTGCGCCACGCGGGAGCCGCCGCCACCCTGCCGGAGCTGACCGACGGCGAACTGCAGTTCATCCTCGACGACCCGACCGCCGGCGAGCGCCGGGAGAAGGTCGAGCGGCTCGTCCTCTGCACCGGCAAGGTCTATTACGACATGGACGGCAACGAGCGGCGGGCCGGGGCCGAGAACGTCGCGATCGCCCGGGTCGAGGTCCTCTACCCCTTCGCGAAGGAACAGCTGGAACGGCTGATCGCCTCCTACCCGAACCTGAAGGAGATCGCCTGGGTCCAGGAGGAGCCGCGCAACATGGGTGCCTGGAAGGTGATGTCGCGGCGGATGCCCGACGTCCTTCCCGAGGGCGTCACCCTCACCTACATCGGCCGCCAGGGCCGGGCCAGTACGGGCGAGGGCTACTCCGGCGCCCACGCGCGGGAGCAGGAGCGGATCGTCCTCACCGCGCTGACGCCGTCCAATTAACTGAGATGGCCCGCAAGCCGTTCGAAAAGCCCGTTCCGGGCGAGCTCTTCGTCTGGGTCAAGCGCTTTTCCTGGATCGAGCTGGCGATCTTCGCCGGGCTGCTCTTCTTCTGGCTGGTGCCGGGATTCGACACCGCGACGATGCTTTTCGGCTGGGCCCACGGCCTCGGCTTCATCGCATTGTGTGTGGTGATCTGGGTCGCCTGTGTAAGGAAGGAGACGCCTTACACCCTGCTCGCCGCGACCCTGACTCCGGTCGGCCCGGTCGGCAGTGTGATCGGAATCGAACTGATCGAGCGCAAGGGTTGGGGGGTTGGCGAACATCAGGGTTCTCAGACTGCCGCTCCGGAAAGCGCCCCGGAACGCGGCTAAAGCGGTCGATTCCGCTTGACCGAGGGGGTTCTAGCCGCTATAGCTAAACCTTGACTGTTCCTCAGGGCAGTCCCGCCAGGGGGAACGGCTCGCGTCGGCATCCCTCCCTGGCTACCGACGCGCAGGTGCAGTGAGGGTCGCGCGGACCCCCCTGCCTCCCGCGGCCCCCGCTGCGCCTACCCTTTTAACTTGCGCAGTACGGTCTGCAAGATACCGCCGTTTATGAAGTAAGTCACCTCGTTCGGCGTATCCAGCCTGACGATCGCCTCGAAGGTCTTCTCACTTCCGCCGTCGGCACGGGCGGTAACGGTCACCTTTTTCGCCTGCCCGGCTTCGACGTCGGAGACGTCGAAGCTCTCCGAGCCGTCGAGGCCGAGGGAGGCGGCGCTCTCGCCGGCGGCGAACTGCAGCGGCAGCACTCCCATCCCGATCAGGTTGGAGCGGTGGATGCGCTCGAAGCTCTCGGCGATCACGGCCCGCACCCCGAGCAGTTTCGTCCCCTTCGCCGCCCAGTCGCGGGAGGAGCCGGAGCCGTACTCCTTGCCGGCCAGCACCACCAGCGGCACGCCTTCGCGGGCGTAGTCCATCGCCGCCTCGTAGATCGTCGTCTCCTCGCCGTCGGGGAAGTGGCGGGTGTAGCCGCCGGCCCGCTCGACCAGCTGGTTGCGGAGGCGAATGTTGGCGAAGGTGCCGCGGATCATCACCTCGTGGTTGCCGCGGCGGGCGCCGTAGGAGTTGAAGTCCCGGACCTCGACCCCCTGCTCGGTCAACCAGCTGCCGGCCGGGCTGTCACGTTTGATCGCCCCGGCCGGAGAGATGTGGTCGGTGGTGACCGAGTCGCCGAGCACGGCGAGGGCGCGGGCGCCGGCGATCGGCTCGACGCCGGGCGCCTGCGCCGGCATCTCCTCGAAGAAGCTGGGGCGGCGGACGTAGGTGGAAGCGGGCCAGGTGTAACGGTCGCCGGAGGGGACCTCGACCGCGTTCCACATCTCGTCGCCGGAGAAGACGTCGGCGTAGTTGCGCTCGAACATCTCCGACTCCACAGAGGCGCCGACCACCTGCTTGATCTCCTCGGCGCCGGGCCAGACGTCCTTCAGGTAGACCGGCTCGCCGTCGGAGCCCTCGCCCAGGGGCTCGGCCTGGAGGTCGATGTCCATGCGGCCGGCGAGCGCGTAGGCGACCACCAGCGGCGGGCTGGCCAGGTAGTTGGCCTTCACGTCCTGGTTGATCCGGCCCTCGAAGTTGCGGTTGCCGGAGAGGACGGCGCAGACCGCCAGGTCCTTCTCGGCGACCGCCGCCGAGATCTCCGGCGCCAGCGGCCCGGAGTTGCCGATGCAGGTGGTACAGCCGTAGCCGACAAGGTTGAACTGGAGCGCATCGAGGTACTCGGTCAGCCCCGCCTGCTCGAGGTAGTCGGTGACCACGGTCGATCCCGGCGCCAGCGAGGTCTTCACCCAGGGCTTGCGCGTCAGCCCGCGCCGGACCGCGTTGCGGGCGAGCAGGCCGGCGGCGACCATCACGCTCGGGTTGGAGGTGTTGGTGCAGCTGGTGATCGCGGCGATGACGACGTGGCCGTGGTCGAGCTCGAACTCGCTGCCGTCCTCGAGGGTGACCGCGATCGCGTCGCTGGTACGCCTGGTCACGGTCGCGGTCGAAGGATCCACCGCCGGCCGCGGCTTGCCGCGGGCGTCGTCGTGGTCCTCGGCGGGCGGGTCGGAGGCGGGGAAGGACTCTTCGATCGCCTCGTCGCGGCCGTTGCCCATCTGCTCCGCGGCCTCGGGGTCGAACTCCTGCATCGCCTCGAGGAAGGCCTCCTTGGCCTCCGAGAGCGGCACCCGATCCTGCGGCCGTTTCGGGCCGGCGAGGCTCGGCACCACCTCGGCGAGGTCGAGCTCGAGCAGGTCGGAGAAGACCGGGTCCGGGCTGGACTCCTCGTGGCCCCCGTCATGGAACATTCCCTGCTCGCGCGCGTAGGCGTCGACCAGCGCGATCGTCTCGGTCGGGCGGCCGGTGAGGTCGAGGTAGCGGAGCGTCTCGGCGTCGACCGGGAAGATCGCGCAGGTCGAGCCGAACTCCGGCGACATGTTGCCGAGGGTGGCGCGATCGGCGAGCCCCAGGGTCGGCAGGCCGGGGCCGAAGAACTCGACGAACTTGGAGACGACGCCGCGCTCGCGCAGCATCTCGGTCACGGTGAGGACGAGGTCGGTCGCGGTCGCCCCCTCCGGCAGTTCGCCGGAGAGCTTGAAGCCGACGACCTGCGGCAGCAGCATCGAGATCGGCTGGCCCAGCATCGCCGCCTCGGCCTCGATCCCGCCGACCCCCCAGCCGAGGACGCCGAGGCCGTTGACCATCGTCGTGTGCGAGTCGGTGCCGACGAGGGTGTCGGGATAGGCCTGGAGGACGCCGTCGTTCTCGCGGCTGTAGACGACCTGGGCCAGGTACTCGAGGTTGACCTGGTGGCAGATCCCGGTCGCCGGCGGGACGACGCGGAAGTTGTCGAAGGACTGCTGTCCCCATTTGAGGAACGAGTAGCGCTCGAGGTTGCGCTCGAAGTCGTGCTCGGCGTTGACGGCGAAGGCGCGCTCGTTGCCGAAGGCGTCGACCTGGACCGAGTGGTCGATCACCAGGTCGACGTCGACCAGCGGGTTGATCGCCGCGGGGTTGCCGCCGATCTCCTCCATCGCGTCGCGCATCGCCGCCAGGTCGACGACGGCGGGGACGCCGGTGAAGTCCTGCATGAGGACGCGGGCGGGCTGGAAAGGGATCTCGACGCTGGGCTCGGCCGCCGCGTCCCAGGAGGCGATCGCCTCGACGTCGGCGGCGCTGACCGAGGTCCCGTCCTCGAGCCGCAGCACGTTCTCCAGCAGGACCTTGATCGAGTACGGCAGGCGGGCGACGTCGAAGCGCTCCTGCAGCGCGTCGAGGCGGAAGATCTCGAACTCGCGGCCGCCTACCTGGAGGCTCGATCGGGCGCCGAAGGAATCGCTGCTCACATGAGTGAGTCTAAGAAACCGGCGCCGCGGCCGGCGGGGCGCCTCAGCGCTTGTCGGCGGAGTGGCCGCCGGCGATGTCTTTGGCGGCCTTCTGGCCGGCGCTGCCGCTTTGGACCTTGACGCTGAGCGAGGGACTTACAAGAGCTAGATGAGCGCCGGCGCGCTGGGCCAGCGGGGCGATGGTCACCTCGACCTTGTTGCGCTCGATCGCCTTGACGGTCGCGGCGCCTACCTGCTCTGGAGTGGAGGTGCCCATCCCCGGCGGGGGCTTGGCGCCGGCGTCGGCGAACATGCCGGCTTCGCGGATGAAGCCCGGTGAGACGAGGGAGACGCCGATTCCGCGCGGGTCCAGGTCGGCGCGCAAGCCGAGTGAAAAGCCCCGCAGGCCGAACTTGGTCGCGTTGTAGATAGAGGACCTCGGGCTGGCGGCCTTGCCGGAGAGGGAGGCGACGAAGACGAGGTGGCCAGAGCCGGCCTCGAGCATCGCCGGGTAGAGGGCGCGGGCGAGCAGCATCGGCGCCTCGAGGTTGACCCGGAGGGCGCGCTTCACCTCCTCGGCGCTGAACTCGTCCAGCTTGCCGGCGCCGGGCAGGCCGGCGTTGGCGATCAGGATCTCGGTGCCGGCCGCCTCGGCCGCGAGGCGCTCGGCGGCGTCGGGCTCGGCCAGGTCCGCGGGCAGGACGGTGTGGCCCTCGCCGGGCAGCTCGGCGGCAAGCGCCTCCAGCGCCTCGCGGTTGCGAGCGCTGAGCGCGAGCTGCGCCCCGCGCGCCGCCAGCGCCTCGGCGATCGCCCGGCCCAGGCCGCCGGTTGCCCCGGTTAGCAGCGCTTTTCGGCCCGAAAGGTTCATCCCAAGGCGCAAGCTACCAGCCGAGGCGTCGAACAGAACCCTGATGGGAGAGGGATTCTCGACCAAATATTTACGTTTTATGAGCAAAGCGCCGCTCGATCGTCTACACTGCCCGCGTTCGATCACCGAAACGCCGAATCCCCGGCGCAAAGAGCGTTTGGGGAACGGGGGAACCACGTTTTCGGGGCGAGCCCGCCACTCAGGCGGGGGCGCAAGCTCCTTTCGCGCTAGCCCGACAGCTAACCCCGTAGGCCGACGAAGGAGAATCGGTTTGCGTCACAACTTCAGGTTGGCTGGGCTTGCGTTTGCCGTCGCGCTCGTCGCCACCGCTCTTTTCGCCCCCGGCAGCGCCTCGGCCGCTTGCAGCACCGGCGGCATGTCGCCGGCCGAAGTCGACGTCTGCACCCCGACCGCGAAGGCGAAGCTGCTCGACAACGGGATGCTGATCCCGCCGAAAAGCGCTCCCGCCCGCGTCAAGCGCGTGATCGCGGCGGCGAACAAGATTCGCAGCAAGCCCTACATCTACGGCGGCGGCCATGCCCGCTGGTGGGATCGCGGCTACGACTGCTCCGGCGCCGTCTCCTTCGCCCTCCACGGCGGCAACTTCCTCGAAAGCCCCCTCCCCTCCGGCCCGATGATGAACTGGGCCGAAGAAGGCGAAGGCCGCTGGATCAGCGTCTACGCCAACGGCGGCCACGCCTACGCCGTGATCGCCGGCTTCCGCTGGGACACCTCGGGCGACGCGGGCGGCGAAACGGGCCCCCGCTGGCACGAGGACCTGCGCGACAACGTCGGCTTCACCTCGCGCCACCCCGCTGGTTTCTAGAGAAGGTTCGGTGTAAGGAGCGAGCGGGGCACCCCCTGCTCGCCGCAGCTTGGCGGGGGGACCCGCAGCCGCTGTCGCCCGAAGGCTGCTGGCCCGCCTCGTGCTAAGTGGCGAGCAGGGGGTGCCCCGCTCGCTCCTCCAACAGGTGCCGAGAGACATGGGGGCACGCGACGAAGTCGGGGTCGCGCAGGGCTCGTGCTGGGGGCCTAGCTGGAGATAGACAACAGCTCTCATCTCTCAAGGACTCTGGACTGACTGAGCCAGAGCGCGGCTCGAGGGCGGGAGTCGGTGGGGGTCCCGGGGCACTGAGCACGGAGACCGAGCGTTGCGGCTAAGGCGACAGCTGCCCCCGCCTCGACTCGGCGGAGGTGCGCCCCGGGACCCCCACCGACTCCCGCCCTACCAACACCACTACTACTCCACTGCGGCTAAGCCAACCGGGCCAGTTTGTCCTTGCAATCCGCACCTTCCCGGATAACGTCACGGGCATAGACGCCGCAGCTCCCGACATCCGTCTCACCGGCCTGACGAAGTATTACGGCGAGGTGGCCGCCGTCGCGGGGATCGACCTGGAGATCGCGCAGGGTGAGTTCTTCACGATGCTCGGCCCCTCGGGGTCGGGGAAGACGACGACGCTGCGGATGATCGCCGGCTTCGAGGACCCGACCGAGGGGAAGATCGAACTGGCGGGCGAGGACGTCAGCGGCGTGCCGCCGTACGACCGCGCCGTCAACACGGTCTTCCAGGACTACGCCCTCTTCCCGCACATGAGCGTCGGCGAGAACGTCGAATACGGGATGAAGGTCGCGAGGGTGAGTAGAGACAAGAGGGCCAAGCGCAGCGACGAGGCGCTGGAGATGGTGCGGCTGCCGGGCTACGCCGACCGTAAGCCGGGTGAGCTCTCCGGCGGGCAGCGGCAGCGGGTGGCGCTGGCGCGGGCGATCGTCAACCGGCCCAAGGTGCTGCTGCTCGACGAGCCGCTCGGCGCCCTCGACCTGAAGCTGCGCGAGGAGATGCAGACGGAGCTGAAGGCGATCCAGGGCGAGGTCGGGATCACCTTCGTATATGTGACTCACGACCAGGACGAGGCGCTGACGATGAGCGACCGGATCGCCGTCTTCAACGACGGCCGGATCGAGCAGGTGAGCGCGCCGCTGGAGCTCTACGAGCGCCCGGCCAACGAGTTCGTCGCCAGCTTCGTCGGCGTCTCCAACCTGATCGAGCGCGACGGCGAGCGGATGACGATCCGCCCCGAGAAGATCGAGCTGCTCGCGCCAGACGCTCCGAGGGACAACCTTCACACCGAGACCGGCCGCGTCGTCGACGTCGCCTATGCCGGATCGGTAACCCGCTTCACGGTACAGCTGGACTCCGGGGAGAAGCTCCAGCTGGTCAGACAGAACGTGGAGAGCGCGTCCTCGGGCGCGTTGCCAGGGCAGGGAAACGAGGTCCTAGTCGGGTGGCGACCCGAGCACGCGGCCGCCGTCGGCGGGAAGTCAACCAAACAGGAGGTAGCACCATGAGGAAGAGGGATGGCAACCCCGCCCGCACGGCGTGGCTCGTCGTCGCCGGCCTGGTCGTGTTCATGCTCGCGCTCGCCGGTTGCGGCGGCGGCAGCGACTCGACCAGCTCCGGCGACAGCAGCGAAGAACTGCAGAAGGTCGGCAAAGGAGAGGGCGAAGTCTCGCTGATCTCCTGGGCCGGCTACGTCGAACCGGAATGGAGCAAACCGTTCGAACAGAAAACCGGCTGCACGGTCAACAACAAGGAAGCCGGCACCTCTGACGAAATGGTCGAGCTGATGAAAACCGGGCAGTACGACGGCGTCTCGGCCTCCGGCAACGCCACCGCCCGGCTCGTCGCCGCCGGCCTCGTCGCCCCGGTCAACGTCGACCTCGTCTCCAACTACAAAACGGTCTTCGCGGACCTCAAGGACCAGCCGTACAACACCTTCGACGGTGTCCACTACGGCGTCCCACACGGCCGCGGCGCCAACCTGCTGATGTGGAACTCCGACGACGTCAAACCGGCGCCCGAATCCTGGGCCGTGACGATGGACCCGAAAGTCGCCGCCAAATACAAAGGCAAGATCAGCCAGTACGACGACCCGATGTCGATCGCCGAAGCGGCTGTCTACCTGAAGACCCATGAACCGGACCTCGGGATCGAAAACCCCTACGCGCTGAACGAAGAACAGTTCGACGCGGCGGTCAAGCTGCTGGAAGAACAGCAGCCCTACGTCGGTGAATACTGGTCCGAAGCCGCGAAGCAGATTTCCGGCTTCGCCAACGAAGACAACACCGTCGGCACCACCTGGCAGTACCAGTACTTCGCGCTGAAGGAAGAAGGGTCGCCGGTCGCGGCGAGCCCGGCGAGCCAGGGCTTCCTGCCCGAAGAGGGCGCGACCGGATGGTCGGACACCTGGATGCTGGCCAAGGACGCCAAACATCCGAACTGCATGTACGAGTGGATGAACTGGATCATCGAACCGACGGTCAACGCGGAAGTCGCCGAATACTTCGGCGAGGCGCCGGCGCAGGAACTCGCCTGCAAAGAGACGGCGAACAAGAACTTCTGCGCCGAATACCACGCCGAAGAACCGCAGTTCTGGGAGCGGGTCTACTACTGGGAAACCCCGCTCGCCGACTGCGGCACCGGCGATGGCGAATGCATGGACTACAACGACTGGGTCAAAGCCTGGACGGCGATCAAAGGCTGACGCGGTCCTAAGTCGATGACGTCTGAGGCGGCTGCGGAGAGGAGGTCGGTGGGCCATCGGCTCGCCGACCTCTTCCACGGCCGCGAGCGCCTGCAGGTAGGGGCGCTGCTGGCCGGCCCCGTCGGCTGGCTGGTGATCGGCTACCTGGGCTCGCTGGCCCTGCTGCTGGTCGCCGCCTTCTGGTCGGTCGACCCGCTCAGCGGGCTGACCGAGAAGAGCTTCACCCTCGAAAACTTCGAAGCGCTGGTCGACGAACCGGTCTACCGGGACATTGCCTGGCGGACGATCCGCACCGCGCTCCTGGTCACGATCACCGACGCGGTGATCGCCTTCCCGATCGCCTTCTACATGGCGAAGCTGGCGAGCCGGCGCGGCAAAGCGCTGCTGGTGATCGGGATCCTGCTGCCGCTCTGGTCGAGCTACCTGGTCAAGGTCTACGCCTGGCGAACGCTGCTCTCGGCAAACGGCGCGATCAACTGGGCGCTCGACCCGATCGGGCTCAGCGGCCCCGGCTACGGCCAGACCGCGGTCTGGCTGGTGATGAGCTACCTCTGGCTGCCGTACATGATCCTGCCGATCTACGCCGGCCTGGAGCGGATCCCGAACTCGCTGATCAGCGCCTCCGAGGACCTCGGCGCCTCCCCCTTCACCACCTTCCGGCGGGTGATCCTGCCGCTCAGCTTCCCGGCCGTCGTCGCCGGCTCGATCTTCACCTTCTCGCTGACTCTCGGCGACTACATCACCCCGCGCCTGGTCTCCAACGAGCAGTTCATCGGCAACGTCATCTACAGCAACATCTCCAACAACCAACCCTTCGCCGCCGCCCTGGCGCTGGTGCCGGTCGTGGTCATGATCGCCTACCTGCTGGTGGCCAGGCGACTCGGGGCCTTCGAGCACGTCTGATGGGGACCCGCCGATGAGACTCTCGAAACGCTCCCAGTGGCTGCTGCGGGTCGCCGTCGCGGTCGGCCTCGCCTTCATCTACATCCCGCTGATCGTGATCGCGATCTACGCCTTCAACTCGAGCAAGATCCTCGAGTGGCCGCCGCCCGGCTACACCACCCACTGGTTCGAGCAGGCGTTCAATGACGAAGCGGCGCGCGAAGCCTTCTTCACCTCGCTGAAGGCGGGAGTGGTCGCGGCGGCGATCGCCCTGGTGCTGGGGACGCTGGCGGCGCTGGCGGTGGCGCGCCACCGCTTCTTCGGCCGCGAGACGATCAGCTTCCTGGTGATCCTGCCGATCGCCCTGCCGGGGATCGTCACCGGCGTCGCGATCAGCAACACCTTCACCCAGGTGCTCGACGTCCCGCTCAGCCTCTTCACGGTGATCGTCGGCCACGCCACCTTCTGCATCGTCGTCGTCTACAACAACGCCGTCGCCCGCCTGCGCCGCCTCTCCGGCTCCTTCGAGGAGGCCTCGGCCGACCTCGGCGCCCACTCCTGGCAGACCTTCCGCTACGTCACCTTCCCGGGGATGAAAAGCGCCCTGATCGCCGGCGGCCTGCTCGCCTTCGCCCTCTCCTTCGACGAGATCATCGTCACCAACTTCACGATCGGCGCCGGCGAACAGACCCTGCCGATCTGGATCTACTCCAACCTCTTCCGCCCCCACGAACTCCCGATCGTCAACGCCGTCGCCGTAATCGTGATCCTGATCTCGATCATCCCCGTCTACCTCGCCCACCGCCTGGGCGGCGAAGAGGGAGACCCTACCGCCGGCCGTGGCGCGGGCGGCAACATCGACCCCGAGGCGACCGCGGTGCCCTAACCCCGCCGGCGTTCGTCCTTTGTACCGCTATAGGGCTACAAAGGACGAACGCGCTGTTGAGGAAGTGTCACATCTGGCCAGGCGCTTGACGACCCCGCAGAAGCTGAGCTTGCGGCCGGGCTCGCCCGACAGCAACGCCACACGTCGGCCCTCGCTTCCAATGACCGGGTCGTCCACCTCATCCTCGCGAGCTTTCTCCTGCTGATCACGCTGATCGGCGGCTCGCCCTTGCTCGCCCTCCCCGTCGTCCTCCTGCTGGCGTTCCTGATCTGGGTCGCCTACCGGGAACGCATCACCAAGCGCAACCTCGGCCGCGCCGAAGACGCCGCGTCGAAGCGCTAGGACTCACGCTTGCGCAGCAACTCCCGGATCTTCCCGATCAGGAGCTGGTGGAGATCGAACTCCCAGTAGGTGACGAAGCGCTCGGCCAAGACGCGCATCTCGTTCTGATCCAAGCGACCGAGCGGCTGCGTCAGGTGGACCGCGCTCTCGTGGAGGCGGATCGGCGCGCTGATCATCGCGGCCGACTCCTCCTTCAGGTCTGGAAATCGCTCTGGTTTTAAGTGAAAGAGGCCCGGCTCGCGCTGCTCCCTGATCCGCTGGGCCGCCTCCTCCCCCAACGAGGTAAGCCGAACGAGGCGAAGGCCGAAGAGGTCACTCGTGCGCGGATCGACGCGGTCTGAAAGCAGGAGGACGGGTCTTGCCTTGGCCTCGACTACGAAGCGCAACTCGGCGTCGCCTCCCTTGCGCAGGCCCTCGACGATCGTGCCGGCGTCGGGTACCGCCACCGGCGGCTTGTCCTTGACAAAGACCTGAAACGGCGCCTGTGGCGTATAGGGCACGACGGCCCAGTACACCTCGCCGGCTGCGATGGTCAAAGCCCAAGCAGGCTGCGGACAGCTGCCTCGTCTTCGATCAGCTCACCCTCGCGAGACTCGGCGATCCGGTGAGCCTCAGCCCCAAGCTCCGTCAACTCGAAGCCGGCGGGCCGGGCCGCCTCCTCCAGAATTCGCGCTCGGTCCTGCAACTCGGCGAAATCATCCGGGTGCAGGATCACCGCCTTGACGCTGTCGGCGTTGTAGCGCTCGACGAGATAAGCGCTTCCGACCTCGGGCTTCGGCAACCGCACGTCGTTGCCTTTAACTGGAATGCTCTTCAACTCCATATCCGCAAGGTAGCAACCTAGTCGGACGGGTTCAAATAATGTCGTACGACATTTTCCCTGAGGTTAGTTCACCGCATATAGCTGGACTTTGATGAATCCACCGTCCTGCAACTGGGCACTAGCGGAAGCGGTGCAAGAGGAGGGGTGCTTGTAGGGCATCCTCAACTTCCGAACCAAGGTCGTCGTTCCGCTGAAATCTCCGCTCTTCGACCCAGCTCCGTAACCCTTCGAGCATACGACGGTCCAAGCCCCACTCACCTTCTGGTGGGGCCGCGACTTCACCCGCAGGTAGATAGCAGTGGGATGACCTACTTCCCCTGCAGCCACAGCAATCGCGTAGTCGCCCCGAGCGGTTTCCTGGGCGATCTTCGAGCCATGCACTCCAGCAATGGCGGCCCCTGAAACCACTATCAAAAAGAGGAAAACCGTTAGGGCACTTAGCAGAGTTTTCTTCATCACAATCACCCTATCCCTCTTCGCCACCCAGAGAATCCGCTTAGGTGAAACTGGAGGGGCGAAAACGGCTAAAGCGGGATGTTGCCGTGCTTGCGCTTCGGCTGGTCGACGCGCTTGGTCTGCAGCATGCGCAGGGCGCGGATCAGCTTCGGGCGGGTCTGGCGGGGCTCGATGACGTCGTCGATGTAGCCGCGCTCCGCCGCCGAGTAGGGGTTGGCGAAGTGGGCTTTGTAGTCGTCGATCAGTTTCTGCCGGCGCTCGTCGGGGGTCGGCGAGCTGGCGATGTCCTTGCGGTAGATGATGTTGACCGCGCCCTCGGGGCCCATCACCGCGACCTCGGCGGTCGGCCAGGCGATGTTGTAGTCGGCCAGCATGTGCTTGGAGTTCATGACGTCGTAGGCGCCGCCGTAGGCCTTGCGGGTGACGACGGTGAGCTTCGGCACCGTCGCCTCGGTGAAGGCGTAGAGCAGCTTGGCGCCGTGGCGGATGATCCCGTTCCACTCCTGGTCGGTGCCCGGGAGGAAACCGGGGACGTCCGTGAAGGTGAGGATCGGGATGTTGTAGCAATCGCAGGTGCGCACGAAGCGGGCAGCCTTCTCGGAGGCCTCGATGTCGAGGACGCCGGCGAGGAAGGCGGGCTGGTTGCCGACGATCCCGACCGGAAAGCCGTCGAGGCGCGAGAAGCCGCAGACGATGTTCTTCGCGAAGTGCTCGTGGACCTCGAAGAACTCCTCGTCGTCGACGACACGGGCGATCACGTCGCGCATGTCGTAGGGCTTCTGCGGGTCATCCGGGACCAGCGTGTCCAGCTCGTCGTCTTCGCGCTCGGGGTCGTCGCTCGGCTCGAACCGCGGCGGCGCCTCGAGGTTGTTCGAGGGCAGGAAGCTCATCAGGTAGCGCACGTCCTCGAGGCAGCTCTCCTCGTCCTCGGAGGCGAAGTGGGCGACCCCCGACTTCGAGTTGTGGCTCATCGCGCCGCCGAGCTCCTCGAACTCGACTTCCTCGCCGGTCACGGTCTTGATCACTTCCGGGCCGGTGATGAACATGTGCGAGGTCTCTTTGACCATGAAGATGAAGTCGGTCATCGCCGGCGAGTAGACGGCGCCGCCGGCGCAGGGGCCCATGATCACGCTGATCTGCGGGATCACGCCCGAGCACTGAACGTTGCGGACGAAGACGTCGCCGTAGGCGCCGAGCGAGACGACGCCCTCCTGGATCCGGGCGCCCCCGGAGTCATTGATGCCGATCACCGGCGCCCCGACCTGCGCGGCGAGGTCCATGACCTTGCACATCTTCTCCGACATAACCTCGCCGAGGCTGCCGCCGAAGACGGTGAAGTCCTGGCTGAAGACGAAGACGGTGCGGCCGTCGATCGTCCCGTGGCCGGTGACGACGGCGTCGCCCCAGGGCCGGTTCTTCTGCATCTCGAAGTCGTAGGTGCGGTGGCGGACGAAGGTGTCGAGCTCCTCGAAGGAGCCGGGGTCGAGCAGCTTCTCGATCCGCTCCCGGGCGGTCATCTTGCCCTTCGCGTGCTGCTTCTCGACCGCCGCCTCGGAGGCCGAGTTGATCGCCGCCTCGCGCAGCTCGCGCAGGTAGGAAAGCTTCTCGTCGTGGGTTTCGGGGTTTCTCTCGCGCATCGGGCGCGGAAGTCTATTTACGGCGGAGGCGCGGCGTCCCCAGACACACGAAGGGCCCGCCGAAGCGGACCCCTCGATTCCACGATGCAATACGAGGCTATCTAGATTTCGGCGCAGACCACGAACGCCACGATCGACCAGTTGCCCGGCTGACCGCCCCCGGTCTCGTGGGCGATGGCCGTCCAGCCGGTGCGGGCATTGCCACTGGAGAACGGGTATGAGCCGGTCAGCGAGACCTCGGCGAGTTCGCCTTCGAGACGAGCCCCGCCGCCGACCGCTTCCTTGCCACTCGGGCAGTTCGCGGTCGCAGTCTTGTTCGGTTCGCTGTCGGAGGCGCTCTGGGCGCTCTCGTAGGCGGTGTTGCGGACCAGCTGTTCGTAAAGCGACTTCGAGATCTTCGAAGCGACGACCGATTCGTTGCCGAGCTTGCCGGTCGTCACCGCTTCCTCGGCGATCGTCCGCGGGCTGACCGCTTTCTTGCCGATCTTTTTGGCGGTGACCGCGCCGGTGGCGATCTTTTCGCTCGTCACCTGGCCGGCGCCGAGGTTGCGGGCGTTGACGCCGCCGTTTTTGATTTTCCCGGAGGTGACCGCCTGGGTCTTGATTTTCGAGTTGGTCACGGCCTGCGGGGCGATGTTGACCGCCTTCACCTGGCCGGCGCCGAGTTTGGTGGCCGCGACAGCGGTGGCGCTGAGGGCGATGAACACCGCGGTGATGGACAAGACGTTGGCAACCGTGAGGTGCCGCTTCAACTTGGTCACTATTTGGACTCTCTTTCCGGGCCGACCCCAGCCGGCCGCGTTTGGATGGGTTTCAAAGCTCTGTGCTCAGACGAACGGGCGCCGCTGCGGCTCCGCGAGGCGGTCGAGCACGGCTTCGAGGTCGGCCTCGGCGAGGCCGCTTTCCTCGGCGGCGCGGAGCTCGACTCGGGTGCCGAAGCCCTTCTCGGCCATCGTCACCTCGACTCCCTCGACGGTGGCGATCAGCTCCGCCAGCTCGGGCTCGGACTTCATCAGGGTCCTGGAAACCTCGATCATCGGCACCCGCTTCAACCGGAAGGAGCGCGTTCCTCCCCGCCCCGGAGACCTGGGACGAACCGTTCAGGGGGGAGAGTTCGCGCGCATCCGACATTGACCCCATTCAGGTGTGGTCAATGTCGGATACGCGCTCTAGACAGGCTTGGGAACTCGCCGGTAGGCAACACGGAATCGTGACCCGTCGTCAGTTGCTGGAACTCGGCTTCAGCTCGCGCTCGATCGAGCACCGTCGCGACACCGGCCGTCTTCATCTCGTAGCGCGCGGCGTCTATGCGGTCGGCTGGCCGGCGCTCGACCAGCGGCGCCGCTGGGTAGCTGCCGTGCTCACCTGCGGTGAAGATGCCGCCCTCAGCCACCGCAGCGCCGCGGCGCTGCTCGGGATCGGCAGGGAGCTGCCCGGGCGTATCGACGTGAGCGTCCCCCGCCGCTGCGAACTGCGCCGGTCGGGCTTGCTCATCCGAGGTCGGCCGAGCCTCGCAGCGGGCGACATCGGCTTCAGCGACGGCATTCCGGTCACCTCGCCCGTGCGCACTCTCGTCGATCTGACGACCGAACTGGACATCCTCGCCGTCGAGCGCGCCGTCAATGACGCCGACAAGCGCGGCTTGGTCGACCCCGAAACACTGCGCGATGAGCTCGCCTGCTTCTGTGGCGAGCCGGGTGTCCGCCCGCTGCGCCTTCTGCTCGACGAGCTTTTCTTTCAACTCTCCGATTCGGACCTCGAGATCTATTTCCGCCGGATAGTCAAAGGGGCGAAATTGCCGATGCCGCTCAGCAAACAGCGCGTCAACCGATTTGAGGTCGACTTCTTCTGGCCCGACTTCGGGTTGGTCGTGGAGACCGATGGTCTCCGCTACCACCGCACTCCGTCGACTCAGACGCGGGACGCCCGCCGCGACCGCGCCCACGTGATGGCGGGGATGACCCCGCTTCGCTTCACCCACTACGAGGTTCGCTACGAACCGACCCGCGTGCGGACGGCACTCGCCAGGACGATCGACCTCCTCAGACGCCGCATCCGACATTGACCACACCTGACTGGGGTCGATGTCGGATGCGCGGTACCCCTAGAAGAAGGCGCCGCCCTTGTATTCGCCGAAGACCTCGCGCATGGCGCCGCAGACCTCGCCGATCGAGGCGTTTGCTGCGAGGGCGGCGCGGATCGGGTGCAGGAGGTTGCCGTCGCCGCGGGCGACGTCGCGGAGGGAGTCGAGCTTGGCCTCGACCTCGGCCTGGTCGCGGTTCTCCTTGAAGGCCTTGAGGCGGGCCAGCTGGCGCTGCTCGGCCTCGGGGTCGACCTTGAGGATGTCGACGTCGTCGACCTGGTCGGTGACGAATTTGTTGACGCCGACGATCACGTCCTGGCCGCTCTTGTAACGCTCGTGGTAGCTGAGGGCGGACTCCTCGATCTCGCGCTGCATGAACTCCAGCGCCTCGACCGAGCCGCCCAGCTCTTCGACCTTCTCCATCAGCTCCTTGGCGCGGAGTTCGATCTCGTCGGTCAGCGACTCGACGAAGTAGGAGCCGGCGAAGGGGTCGACGGTGTCGGCGGCGCCGGACTCGTAGGCGATCACCTGCTGGGTGCGCAGGGCGATCCGGGCCGAGCGCTCGGTCGGCAGCGCCAGCGCCTCGTCAAAGCCGTTGGTGTGCAGCGACTGAGTGCCGCCGCAGACGGCGGCGAAGCCCTGGAGGGCGACGCGGATGATGTTGACCTCCGGCTGCTGGGCCTGCAGCGTGACGCCGCCGGTCTGGGTGTGGAAGCGGATCTGCATCGATTTCTCGTTCTCCGCCCCGAAGCGCTCCTTGACGATCTCGGCCCACATCCGCCGCACCGCGCGGAACTTGGCGATCTCCTGGAAGACGTTGTTGTGGCCGTTGAAGAAGAAGGCCAGCCGCGGCGCGAATTCGTCGATCTTCAGGCCCCGCGCCAGCGCCGCTTCGACGTAGGCGATCGCGTTGGAGAGGGTGAAGGCGACCTCCTGCACGGCCGAGCAGCCCTTCTCGCGGATGTGGTACCCGGAGATCGAGATCGTGTTCCATTTCGGCACGTTCTCGTTGCAGTACTCGAAGATGTCGGTCGTCAGCCGCATCGTCGGCTCGGCCGGGTAGATGTAGTTGCCGCGCGCCATGTACTCCTTCAGCACGTCGTTCTGGACGGTGCCGCGCAGCTTCTCGGAGGGGACGCCCTGTTCCTCGCCGACCAGCTCGTAGAGCAGCAGCAGGATCGCCGCCGGGGCGTTGATCGTCATCGAGGTGGAGACGCCGTCGAGCGGGATCTGGTCGAAGCAGATCCGCATGTCCTCGATCGTGTCAATCGGGACCCCGGTGCGGCCGACCTCGCCGTGGCAGAGCGGGTCGTCGGAGTCGCGGCCGAGCTGGGTCGGCAGGTCGAAGGCCATCGAGAGCCCGGTCGAGCCGTGCTCGATCAGGTAGCGGTAGCGCTCGTTGGTGTCCTCGGGGGAGGCGAAGCCGGCGTACTGCCGCATCGTCCAGAGCCGGTCGCGGTACATCCGCTCGTGGATGCCGCGGGTGAACGGCGGCGCCCCCGGCTCGCCGAGGCGCTCCTCAAGGCCAGGCGCTACGTCGCCCTCGTCGTAGAGGGGCTCGATCTCGATCCCCGAGTCGGTGAAGACGCGCTCGTCGTCGGGCCCGACCAGGGGCGCGATCGTGCGGTGCGCCTCCTGGGCGCCGGATCGGTCGGCAGCTGCCATCCCTCGGGAGGATATTGAGGCGGCCGCCCCGAGCGCCGTCCGGCGACCGCGGCGCCCGTCTCACCCGGCCACCGGAACATCGGCACGGCGGCCGGGTTGTAAAGAGCGGCAAACCGGGAATAACCTGGTTCAGACAACGAATCGCCGTAAGTCGCCTATAGGGACAGCAGGGGGCGGCAGCAACGGAGGACTCACATATGACTCATGCAACCCAGCCACGGATGGCTAGGGGGACGAAGCTGCCACTGGCGGCTCTCGCTGCTGCGCTGTTCGCGCTGCTGGCGTTCGCGCCCTACGCCTCTGCCACGGCCGATCCGGTCGAAGGTGGCAGCGCCACCGTCACCCTCAACAACGGCTTCACGAAATATCTGAAGACGTTCGGGATCAAGACGACCAAGATCGCTCCCGCCAAACTGAAGGGGAAGAAGGTCACCTTCCCGGTCACCGGTGGCGAAGTAGACCCGACCACCGGCGCCGGAACGCTCAGCCTCGGCGGCGGCCTCAAGTTCAAGGCCGGCAAGAAGAGCGCGCCGGTCAAGGGACTGGTCATCGACACGGCCAACAAAGCCCTCTTCGGCAAGGTCGCGGGGAAGAAAGTCAAACTCGCCACCCTCGGCGGCTGGAGCTACGCCCGGGCCGGATTCGGCGTCTCGATGACGGTCAAAAAGCTGAAGCTGACCAACGCCGCGGCGACGAAGCTGAACAAGAAGCTCGGCTACGCCAAAGGCAAGCCGAAGCCGTTCCTGAAGAACAAGCTGGTCGGCTCGGCGGCGGCTGAAGAGCAGCCGAGCACGGTCGCGGTCCTGGCCGGCGGCAACGTCACGTTCAACGCCGACACGGGTCTCCTCGGCAAGCTGAAAAAAGTCAAAGTCGACCTCAAAACGATCGCTCCGGCGCAGGCGAAAGGGCTCACCGACTTCGAGTTCCCGATCACCGGCGGCACGATCTCACCACTGGGTACCGGCGGTGTGGTCCAGAGCGGCGGCGGCCTCGAACTGGAACAGAAACTCCAGACCGGAGCCGACACGTTCCTCGAAACCAAGATCACGCTGAGCAACTTCTACGTCGATCTGGCGGCGAAGACGATCAGCGTCGAGGTGAGCGCGACCTCCAACGCCAGTGACGAACTGAACCTCGGCAACCTCGGGCGCAGCTCGATCGCCGACCTCACGATTCCCGGCGTGGTCGCGGACTCGGCCGCCCACACGGTGACCATCCAGAACGCGAGCGGGAAACTGCAGCCGATCTCGGCGAAAGTCCTGAACGCCTTCGTCGAAGTCTATGAAGGCTACGAAAAAGGCGGGGGACCGCCGGTCAGTCCCGAAAAAATCAACTCGGGCGACCCGCTGGGCTCGTTCTCGGGGACGGTTCAGACCCAGTAGTCACGACAAGCTCGCTGCATCGCGAGAGGGGCGGCCTTCGGGCCGCCCTTTTTGTTGCCCGACGAGAAGAGCCGGGCGCTAGTCCGAGGCGCCAACGAGGCGCTCGACGCCGCTCTGGTCGATCGTCCGCCGCAGGCCCTCGTTGAGGGCGACCTTCGGCTCCCAGCCGAGTAGGTCGCGGGCGCGGCTGATGTCGGGGCGGCGCTGTTTCGGGTCGTCGGTGGGCAGCGCCTCGTAGACGACCTCCGAGCGGGAGTCGGTCAGCTCGATCACCTGCTTGGCCAGTTCCAGCAGCGTGAACTCGTCCGGGTTGCCGATGTTGACCGGCGAGTGGACGTCGGACTCGGCGAGGCGGACGATCCCGTCGATCAGGTCGTCGACGTAACAGAAGCTGCGGGTCTGGCTGCCGTCGCCGAAGACGGTCAGCGGCCGGTCCTGCAGCGCCTGCCGCAGGAAGGTGGGGATCGCGCGGCCGTCGTGGGCGCGCATCCGCGGGCCGTAGGTGTTGAAGATGCGGACGATCGCCGTGTCGACGCCCTGCTGGCGGTGGTAGGCCATCGTCAGAGCCTCGGCGTAGCGCTTCGCCTCGTCGTAGACGCCGCGCGGGCCGATCGGGTTGACGTGCCCCCAGTAGTCCTCCTTCTGGGGATGGACCTCGGGGTCGCCGTAGACCTCACTGGTCGAGGCGATGAGGAAGCGGGCGCGCTTCCACTTGGCGACGCCGAGCATGTGGTGGGTGCCGTGCGAGCCGACTTTGAGGGTGTGCAGCGGCAGCCGCAGGTAGTCGATCGGGCTCGCCGGCGAGGCCAGGTGGTAGACGAAGTCGACGTCCTCGGGGATGTCGACGTAGGTGGTGATGTCGACGTGGCGGACGTCGAACCGCTCGTCGCGGATGTGGGCGATGTTCTCCAGCGAGCCGGTCTCGAGGTTGTCGAGGCAGATCACCCGATGCCCGTCGCCGAGCAGTCGCTCGCAGAGGTGGGATCCGAGGAAGCCGGCGCCGCCGGTGACTACGCAGGTGCTCACGGACGCGATCCTATCGAGCCGCCCCGTTCCTGGACGTTCCTCGGAGCTTGCCTGCAATTTCCGCGCTTATGGATTGGGGCATTTGTCCAACTGGGGGGAGAGTCATACCGATCTCGTACTTAACCCTGGCAGTGTCCGAACGAAAGGATCAAAGCGGCAGGGGGAGCAAGACGGTGGAGGCAATCGGCGCCGAGCGGGCGAAGCCACGGCTGAGCCCGAACGAAGCCGCCCGCAAGCGGGCGGCGGCGGAGACCTACGCCCGCCACGAGGCGGTGCTGCGACAAACCGCGCATCGCTACTCGCTCTGCGCCGACGACGCCGACGACGCCCTGCAGCGAGGGCTGGAGATCCTCCTGCGCAAGGCGCCGACGGCGGAGCCGCGCGAGCTCGTCAAGTGGATGCAGACGGTCGTCAAGCACGAGGCGCTGGCGGTCCGCCGCGAGCGCGAGCGGGTCCTGTCGGGCCCCGCGGCCGTGACCCCCACCCCCGGAGCCGAGGACTGGGTCGCGCTGCTGCCGTCTCGCTCCGACGGCCCCGCGGAGAGGCTCGAGCGGCGTGAGGCGATCGCCCGCAGCCGCGAGGCGCTGCAGGCCCTGAAGCCGCAGGAGCTGCGGGCGCTGACCCTGCTCGCCGAGGGCTACTCCTACGCCGAGATCGGCGAGATCACCGATTGGTCGCCGACGAAGATAAATCGCTGCCTTGCCGAGGGCAGGGAGCGCTTCCGCAGCCTCCTCGCCCGCAGCGAGGATGGCAGTCGCTGCGCCGAGATGCGCCCGCTGCTCTCGGCCTTCTGCGATGGCGAGGCCGGCCCGAAGGAGGTCGCGGAGCTGCGCGAGCACCTGCGGGCCTGCGCCACCTGCCGGGCGACCATGCGGACCTACCGGGCGGCGCCGGCGGCCGCGGTCGCGCTCGCGCCGGCGCCCCTCCACCACTCCCTCTGGGAACGAATCCGGGAGGCGCTCGCCGAAGTCCCTTCCCGCTTCGGCGGCGGCCGCGGCGAGGCGATCTCGCAAATCGCCGGCGGCGGCAGTGCCGGTGGCGCGGGACTGGTGGGGCTGATGAAGGTGGCGGCGGTGTACATCGGCGCGGCAGGCGCTGCCTGCGTCGCGACCGGGATCGTCCCGGCCCCGCTCCAGCTCGACGGCGATCCGCATCGCCCGGCCGAGCGGCGGGTGGAGCAGCCGGCCGACGTGCCGCAAGCCGAGAACCCGCCCGCGGCCGAGCCCGCTCCCGTGCCGAATCCACAGCCCGAGCGGTCCGAGCATCCCTCCGAACCCGCCCCTGTGACCGACCCGCCGGCGGCGAGCGAACCCGTCGCGCCCGAACCGGAACCGGTGGCGGCGGCACCGATCGAATCCGCGCCAGCGCCCGAAGCGGTCGCGGAACCGACTCCGCCCTCCAGCTCCGGCGGCAGCAGCCCAGCGGGGGAGTTCGGCCCGTGAGGTGGAGCTGGAGTCTCCTGCTCGCGGGACTGGGCACGATCGCGGTTCTCGCCGGCGGCGGTCATGCCGCCGCCTCGATCCCTGACGCGTGGCAGCCGCGCAGCAAGTTCGCGATCCAGTTGGAGCAGTTGCCGGGCCTGGCAGACGGTGGGACGAAGGCGACCTACCAGCTCCTCGACCCAGAAGGCCACGCCCTCGGCGGCTCATTCGAGCTGACGCCGGTCAACCCGTTCACCTGGGTCGCCGTGCCGGCGCCCGGCGCCTACACCCTGGAAAGCAAGCTCGAAGACGGCGCCGGCAACGTCCTGCGCCAGGCCAGCGCGACGCTGCGCTTCGACGACGCGGTCCCGCCCCCACCCTCCCCCCGCGCGCCGGAACGCTGGCTGCCGGGAGACAAGCCGGCGATTCTCGCCTTCGACCCACCGTCCGGGCCGATACCGCTCTCGGGGATCGCCGGCTACGAGGTCTCGCTCGACCGCGGCAACGTCCGCCTCGAATCCACCGGGGACCCCCTCTCGCTCGGCTTCCTCCCCGAGGGCATCACCAGCGCGCAGGTGGTGACGCTGTCGGGCTCCGGGGTCCGCTCCGAAGCGCGAACGGTCGCCCTGGCGGTCGACGCCACGCCTCCGGCCGTCTCCCTGCAGGGCCTCCCGGTCGGCTGGAGCGACGGCCCGGTAAGGGTGGCCGCGGTCGCGAGCGACAGCCTTTCCGGGATGGAGGCAGCCGGGGTGAGTGGGCCGGCGACGACGCTCGCGGTCGACGGCGATGCCCCGATCACCGCTCCCGGCGCCACGGCCTCGACCTGGGTCGGCGGCAGCGGCGTCCACAGCGTCCGCTTCTACGGCCGCGACGCCGTCGGCAATGTCGGCGACGGAGGGCCTGGCTCGCCGCCGCCGCAGAGCGCTCTGGTGCGAATCGACGAAGTGCCGCCGCAGGTGGACTTCGCCGCCGCCCAGGACCCGACCGATCCGGAGCGGATCGAAGCCTTCGTCGACGATCGCCTCTCGGGGCCGAGCCCCGACCGCGGCTCGATCGCGGTGCGGCCGGCGGGGACCCGCGGCCGCTTCGAACCGCTGCCGACCCGCGTCGAGCGCGGCCGACTGGTCGCCCGCTGGGATTCCGACGACTACCCGTCGGGCAAGTACGAGCTCACCGCCACCGGCTTCGACGCGGCCGGCAACTCCACGCTCGGCACCGGCCGCGCCCACGGAGGCCCGATGGTCCTCCTCAACCCGCTGAAGGCGCAGGCGTCCCTGACCGCCAAGCTCACCGGCACCCGCCTCAGTGGCTTATTGCGGCGCGCCGCGGGAGGGCCGGTCGCCGGGCAGACGATCGCGATCGGGGAGACCTTCGCCATCGGCGCCGACCGGCGACAGCGGACCAGCTACGTCCGCACCGGCGCGGACGGGAGCTTCTCGTTGCGCCTGCGGCCGGGGCCCTCGCGCGAGGTCGCCGCGCGCTTCGGCGGCACCCACCTGCTCACCCGAGCCACGGCGCCGGGCTTCCATCTCACGGCCGCGACGGCGATCCGCTTCCACGCCTCGGCGACGAGCGCGGCGGTCGGCGGCAAGCCGGTCGTGTTCAGCGGCAGGGTCGGGACGCGGGGAGCGCGGGGGTCTGCCGGTGGCCTGCCGGTCGAGCTCCAGTTCCGCTATCCAGGCGCCGGCTGGAGCGATTTCCGCACCGTCGAGACCGACGGCCACGGCCGCTTCCGCTATGCCTATCGCTTCAGCGACGACGACAGCCGCGGCGTCCGCTTCCGCTTTCGCGCCTACGTAAAGGGCCGCGAGGGCTGGCCCTACGGACCAGGCTCCTCGCGGCCTGTGAGCGTCAGAGGACGCTGATGCTGCTAGCGCAGGGCGGTGAGCTGGCCGGAGACGGTGCCGACCAGGCCCTGGGCGGTATCGACGACGTCCTGGGCGCGGGAGGTCTGCTCCTCGATGGCCTTGCGGACGCGCTGCTCGACCTCGGTGCGGTTGCGCTTGATCGTGGTCTCGACCTCACGGCGACGGTTGCGGGCCTCGCGCTCGACCTGGTTGCGGGTCTTGCGGGCCTCGGTAATCGCCTTGCGACGGGCGGTGGAGCCGCGGCGCTCGGTCCGTTTCAGCGATTTGCGCAGGTTGCTGCGGTAGTTCTTGACCTGCCGCTCGGCTTTGCTGCGATCGGTCCACGGCTCGACCAGCTCGGAGACGCGGTCGCTGACGCTGAGGACGGCGCCGACGGGGAGGTCGACGGCGGCCTCGACCACGCTCTGGACCTGGTTTTTCTCAGCAGCGACGGTCTTGGTGGCGGCGCGTTTCGAAGCTTTGGCGGTTTTGGCCGCCGATTTTTTCGCTTCGGTGGTGGCGCGTTTCGCCTGGGTTTTGTTTTTGCTGCCGTTTTTGCTCGTTGCCATAAAGGAGAAACACCTCTTCAGTCTTGAATTGGGGGCTTTGGGGAGTGCCCGAGTGTAGCGAACGTAAGTTCGTAGGAACACACGTTTGTAAACCGCTTGGGAAGACGGGTTACGCGGCTTTTGCCAACTGGGCCGCGCGGACGGTGGCGAGACCGTCCTCGCTGCTGGCGGCGGCCATCGGATAGCGCGCCTCGAGGTCGAGCATCGCCGCCGCGAGGTCGTCGTCGCCGAAAGCCACCGCCCCGCCCGCCTCGCGGGCGATCAGCTGCGCCGCGGCCGCGTCGACCGAGCGGCAGGAGCGCAGGCTCAGCATCGCGTCGAAGCGGCCAGCGGCGACGTAGACGGCGCTGATCGCGATCGCGCCGACGACCCGCAGGCGGAAGACCTTCCCGGCCAGGGCCTCGAGGGCGGGCAGCGCCCACTCCGGCTCTGCCGACTCGACACCCACCACCTCGAGCCGCTCGGCGGCCGCGACGACCCGCACCGGCTCGCCGTTCAGCCGCGCGCCCTCGCCGCGGCGGGCGACGAACTCCTCGTCGGCGCCGAAGTCGTGGACGAAGCCGAACTCGACGTCGGCCATCGAGGGGCCGGAGGCGACGGCGATCGAGACGGCGAAGGAGGGGATCGTGCGGCGCGCGTTCAGCGAGCCATCGATCGGGTCGATCACCACCCGCGCCTCGCCGCCGGAGCCGAAGCTGACTTCGCCCCGCTCCTCGGAGACGGCGACGAAGGAGGCGCCCTCGGCGGCGAGCTTGTCGAGCTCGGCGAAGACGACGTCCTCGGCGCGGCGGTCGATCACCAGGGTGCGGTCTCCCCCCTCGCCGATGCCCTCGTAGACGGTCCGCTGCTCGCTCGTCCGCGCCTCGGCGAAGATCGGGCGCTGGGCGGCGACGATGCGGCGGCAGATCGCCGGCCAGTCGGCGGAGAGGATGTCCATCGGCCGCATGCTACGGAGCGCTAGCTTTGGGTGGTGCGCGAGGAACAATCCACCGCCGAGACCGCCGACTCGGAGCGCGAGCGGGCGGTCGCGCACGTCGAGGGGCCGCTGCTGATCGTCGGTCCCGCCGGCACCGGCAAGACCGAGCTTCTCGCCCACCGCCTGGCGCACCTGGTCGGCGCCGGGTCCCGACCCGAGAGCGTCCTCGTCATCGCCTCCCGCCAGGCCACGGCGGCGCGGCTGCGGGAACGCTGCGAGGCGCTGCTGGAGGGCTCCTTCGAGGAGCTCTGGATCGGCAGCTGGGACGCGATCGGCGAGCGCCTCCTCCGCGAGTACCCCGAGGAGGCGGGGCTGGATCCCTTCTTCGACGTGCTCGGCCGGGCGGAGCGGCTGGCGCTGCTGCTCGACCGCCTCGATCAGCTGCCGCTGCGCCGGCACGAGATCCGCGGCAACCCGGCCGGGCTGCTGGCCCGGCTGCTGGCCCGGATCGACCGGCTGAAGGCGGAGCGGACCGGGCCGACCAGCCTCTCCGAAGAGGCCCAGGCCCGGGCGGAAGGCGCCGCCGACGAGGCCGAGCGCGAGGCGGCCCGCCGCGACCTCGAGTTCGCCGAGCTCTACGCCCAGCACGACCGCATCCTCTCGGAGTCCGGCAGCCTCGACCGCGGCGACGTCTTCCTCGCCCTCGACTGCCTCCTGGTCGAGCGGCCGGACGTGCGGCGGCAGATCGCCGAGCGCTTCCCGCAGCTGATGGTCGACGAGCTGGAGGAGGCGAGCGCGGCCCAGCTCGCTGTCCTCGAGTCCCTCGCCACCGACAACCCGAACCAGGTCTTCGCGCTGGAGAGCGGCGCCGAGGCGACGGCCGCCGAGGGCTGGTTCGACGAGGCGCACGCCGCCGACGAGCGCATCTTCCTCGAGCGGCGCTTCCGCGATCCCCGGCTCGGCTTCTGGCGCTGCGGCAACGAGCGCGCGCAGGCACAGGCGGTGGCGCGGGCGGTCGAGCACCTCGGCGCCGCCGGCACCGCGCCCGACCAGATCTGCGTCCTCCTTGCCGACCCTGCCAAGCAGGGCGGCGCCGTCGCCGCGGCGATGGAAGAGCGGGGCGTCCCCTTCCACCTCTCCGGGCCGACCGCGCTCTTCCAGCGACCCGAGGTGCGTGACGCGATCGCCTGGCTGCGGGTGCTGGCCGCCCCCGACGACTCGGCCGCGGCGGCGCGGGCGCTGACCCGGCCGCCGGTCGAGCTGCGCTCCGGCGACCTCGCCCGGCTGACGACGATCGCCCGGCGGCGCAAGCAGGACATGGTCGCCGCCTGCGAGGCGGCCCTCGACAGCCCCCAGTTCCAGCCCGAGGCGCGGGAGCGAATCCAGGCCTTCCTCAGGCTCTACAACGGCGCCGCCGCGGTGATGGAGGAACGGCGCGCCGACGTCTTCGTGCGGCGGCTGATCGAGCAGGTCGGGCTGCGGCGCCAGCGCCTCTTCGCCGCCCAGCCGGAGGTCGCCGAGCGGCTGCTCGGGCTCTCGCAGCTGGCCGAGCTGGCGACCGCCTGGAGCCGCCGCGAGCCCCACGGCTCGACCCGCGGCTTCGTCGCCTACCTCAGCGCCGTCGCCGAGGCCGGGACCGAGGCCGAGGAGACCGAGCACCAGCGCTCGCCCGGCGCCGTCAACGTGATGGCGGTCGAGGCGATCAAGGGGCTCGGCTTCGACCACGTCTTCGTCCTCGGCCTCGAGGAGGAGCGCGACTGGGGGCGGATCGGCTCGCCGGCCCGGCGCGGGCTCGTCCTCTCCCGGCTCGAGCGCGGTCCCGGCGGCGAGGCCGCGCGTCCCTCGCACTACTTCGAGGAGGCTCTGGCGGCCGCGGGCGCTGAGGAGGAGGCGCACGAAGAGGAGCTGTTCGGCCCCGCCGAGGGCCTGCACGCGACCTACCGGGCGCTACGCGAGCAGGTGCTCGAGGCCTCCTGGCGGGCGGGCCGCGAGCTTTCCGAGCCGCGCCTCGACACCGCGATCGACGTCAACCGGGCGATCGCCCGCTACCTCGAGCTGCTGAAGCTGGCGGCGTTGGCGCAGCGACCCGGGGACGAGCCGACGGCGGAGGCGATCGAGGCGGTGAACGGGCTGCTGCGGCAGGTGGCGACGCCCGAGCAGCAGGCCGAGCTCGACGCCTCTTCCCTCGACGCCTACCTGCTCGACTCAGAGCGCGAGCGCGGCCACCGCCTCGACCTCGTCGCCGCCCGCGAGGAGCCCTCGCTGGCTGCCTTCCTGCCGCGCCGCGGCGACGGCAAGCTCAGCCTCTCGGCCTCCGACCTCACGCTCTACCTCACCTGCCCGCTCAAGTACAAGTTCGCCCGCGTCTTCGGGATCCCGCAGGAGCCGACGATCAACCAGCGCTTCGGCATCCTCTTCCACAACGTCCTCGAACGCTTCCACAAGGAACCGCCGCAGAATCCCGAGGAAGGGCTGCGGGTGCTGAACCGGCTCTTCGAGGCGGGCTGGCGGCGGACCGGGTTCGGCTCCAGCGACGACGAGCTGCAGTTCCGCGACCGCGCCCGCGAGGCGCTCCGCCTCTACTGGGAAAACGAGCGCGACTCCGAAGGCGAACCCCTCTGGCTGGAGAAAAAGTTCGACTTCAAGGTCGGCGACCACCACGTCCGCGGCCGCGTCGACCGGGTCGACCGCCTGCCCGACGGCGACTACGAGCTGATCGACTACAAGACCGGCGAGCGCAAGACCGAGGACGACCTCGCCGACGACCTGCAGCTGGCGCTCTACCGGATGGCGGCGCGGGAGGCCTGGGGGATCGAGGCCGGCACCGGCAGCTACTACTACGTCCTCGACGGCGACAAGGTCGCCGCCCCGACCAAGCCCGACGACGCCGAGCGGGTCGAGCGCACCGTCCTCCAGGTCGGCGAGGGCATCCTCAGCCAGGACTTCGAGCCCCGCCCCTCCCCCAGCGTCTGCAGCTGGTGCGACTACCGGCTGATCTGCCCGGCGGCGGAAGCTTGAGCTAGCTCTTGTCGTCGCCGCGCTGTCTCAAGAAGCGCTGGAACTCGCGGGCGAGGGTGTCGGCGGAGGGGAGCTCGCCCTCCTCGTCGAGGAGATCGGCCTGTTCGGCCTCGATCCGGGAGACGAGTTCCTCGATCTCCGGGTTGGCGGCGACGGCGCGGCCGATCTGCTCCTCGTAGTCGGTCGTTTCCTCCTCCAGCTCGGAGGCCTCGACGGCGATCCCGGTCAGCCCCTCGAGGCGGCGCAGCAGCGCCAGCGCCGCCTTCGGGTTGGGGACGGCGGCGACGTAGTGGGGCACGGCGGCCCAGAGCGAGGCGGAGTCGATCCCGTTCTGGCGGCAGAGGTCGTGGACGACGCCGACGATCCCGGTCGGGCCCTCGTAGTTGGAGCGCTCGAGTTCGAGCTCCTCGACCAGCTCGGTGCTGGAGGCGAGCCCGGTGATCGGGACCGGCAGGGTGTGGGAGACCTCGGCGATCAGGGCGCCGAGGGTGATCACCATCTCGACACCGAGGGTGTCGGCGACGGTCGCGATCGTCTCCGAGAAGGTCCGCCAGCGCAGGTTCGGCTCGGTGCCGTCGAGCAGGACGAGGTCGCGGTCGGCGCTGGGAATCTGGACGGCGTAGAGGTTGTTCTCGGGCCAGTCGATACGGCGGGTCTGGCCTTCGTCCATGCTGATCGTCGGCCGGGTCGACTGGAAGTCGAAGAACTCCTCGGGATCGACCGAGGCGACGAGCTCCGCGTCGAGCGAGGTCGCGACCGCGCCGAGAGCGGTCGAAGCGGCTGCCGCGGCGTCGTTCCAGCCGCGGAACGCGCAGACCATGACCGGCGCGCGGAGGTGGGGCAGATCGCCTTCCCAGCTCAGTGAATCCACGCTTTCGAGCGTAGACCATCGGGTCCGCTCGCCTGCCTGGGAGAGGGTCGGCGAAGCCCCCCTAGACGGTGCGCGCGCGGCGGACCAGCTGCGCCGCCATGAACAGCGCCAGCGCCGCGAAGGAGAGCTGCAGAGCGCGTTCGGAGACGTTGTTCGAGATCAGGACCCCGAGCAGGACCCCGAGGGGAGAGAGGGCGCCGATGATCGCCGCCTCGCGGACGCGGACGTTGCCGTAGCCGTTCTGGCGGTAGGCGCCGACGATCGCGACGAGGACGATCATCAGCAGTGAGGTCGCCTCGGCCTCGACCTGGCTGAGGCCGATGAAGACCGTCAGCGCCGGCACGAAGAGGACGCCGCCGCCGACCCCGACCAGGCCGCCGGTGAGGCCGCCGAAGAGGCAGATGAGGACCGCGGCGAGCTCGCTCACGAGAGGATCAGCTCCACGGCCATCGCCACCAGCAGCAGGGCGAAGAGGTAGGAGACGGCGCGCTGGGGAATCCGTTGCTGGATCGCGGTGCCGAGGACGACGCCGACGATCGCCGGGATCGCCAGCAGCAGGCCGGTGCCGACGTGGACGTTGCCGTAGATCCCACCCTGGGCGATCGCGCCGAGCGTGCCGATGAGGACGATGGCGGCGAGGCTGGTGCCGGTCGCCAGGCGCTCGCCGTAGGCGAACCAGAAGATCAGCAGCGGCACGATGACCGTCCCGCCCCCGACCCCGAAGAGGCCGCTGAAGGCGCCGGCGAGGGTGCCGATCGCGGCCAGCTTCCAGATCGCGTGGTCCGGGGTCGCGGCGGCGGGCATCTCGCGATACTAGAGCCGTGCCACACGACCCAGAGAGCGGGGGCGGCGACTGGGCGGCGCGGCTGGAGCCGCTCCGCAGCGAGCCCGGCCGCGCCGCGATCCTGACCGACGTCGACGGCACCCTGGCGCCGATCGTCGAGCGGGCCGAGGAAGCGGCGGTGCCGGCGGCGGCGCGCGAGGCGCTGGCGGCGTTGAGCGAGCGCTACGCGCTGGTCGGCTGCATCTCGGGGCGGCGGGCCGGGGAGGCGCGGCGGCTGGTCGGCCTCGAGACGCTCGCCTACGCCGGCAACCACGGGCTCGAACTGCTGATGCCGGGGGAGCGGGAGCCGCGGCCCGATCCCTCGATCGCCGGTCGCGAGGGCGAAGCGGCCGAGTTCCTGGCGACGATGAACGGCGGCCGCCTGCGGGCGGCGGGGCTGCGCCAGGAGGACAAGGGACCGATCCAGGCGCTGCACTGGCGCGGCGCCGAGGACGAGGCCGGGGCCGAGAGCCGCGCCCACGAGATCGCCAACGAGGCCGGGCGGGCGGGGCTGGAACCGCGCTGGGGGCGCAAGGTGCTGGAGCTGCGGCCGCTCGGCGGCGGCGGCAAGGACGGCGCCGTCGCCTCGCTGCTGGCCGAAGACGGGGTCGAGCGTGCCACCTACGCCGGCGACGATCGCACCGACCTCGACGCCTTCCGCCGCCTGCGCGAGCTGCAGGAGGAAGGGCGGCTGAGCGCCGCCGTCTGCATCGGCGTCCTCTCGGCGGAAGCGCCGGCGGAGCTGGCGGAGGAGTCCGACGTCACCGTCGCCGGCCTCGACGGCTGGCTGGAGATCCTCGAATGGCTGGCGGGCTGATGCCGGTGATCGGCTGATGCCCTACACCGACCTGCTCCGCGTCAGCGTCTTCATCACCGCCGCCGAGGCGACCGTCCTCGGCGCCATCACCGCCGTCGCCGCCAACCGCGACGGCGACACGACGATCGTCCTCGTCGCCGCCACGTGGTGGCTGATCGCGCTGGCGATCGGCTTCTACCTGGGCCGGCCCCAGCGCGCCGCCGACGACGTCCGCGACGCCCTCGTCCGCGCCCGCACCGCCACCTCCCTGCCGGACCAGAACCCGGCCCGGATCGCCTTCACCCGCCTCTGGCCGATCGCCCTCACCGCCGTCGCCGCCGGCGTCCTCGGCATCTTCTTCCCCGGCGTCGCCGCCGTCGGCGCCGGCTACGCCCTGATCGTCTCCCTCGCCTGGCACACCCGCGAGGCCGCGGTCCTCGGCATCGAGGCCCGCGACGGCGTCAAGTTCTACGTCGTCCTCAACCACCCGCTGAAACCGGTCGAGCTGGTGCGGGCGCCGGGGCTCCGCGTAGACCTTTAGCCTCTTAAGTGTACACTTAAAGGGTGCCTCGAATTGAGATCTCCCCCCGAACCAACGAGCGGCTCTTCGAGCTCGCGCAGTCATTCGAGGACACCGCCGAGGCGGTGATCGAGCGGCTCCTGGATGAAGCCGAACATCCGTCAAAGAGGTCGGGGGAGGAGGCGCCGCCCAATCCACCCGTAGAGGGAGAACTTCTGCCCGAGGGCGATTACTGGCTCCCGATCCTGGAGATCCTTGCCGAACGAGGCGGCGCGTCTCGAGGCCGGGATGTAATCGAGGCGCTCGGCGAGAGACTGCGCTCCAACCTCTTGCCGCGGGATTACGAGGTACTCCGGATGGGAGAGGTGCGATGGCGGAATCGGGCGCGATTCGCTCGCCTGCGGATGAAGGAACAGGGATTGATCAGTGATGAGTCCCCGCGTGGCATTTGGGAGATCACCGAGGAGGGTCGCCGCTACCTGAACCAAAGGCCCCCGAGATGAGGCGTGCCTCGAAGCTCTCCACTCCCGAGGATTTCGCGATTGAGGAACGTCGAGAAAGAATTCGGACCACCCGTACCCAACGGGCCATGTACGTCGCTCTCTGTCTCTCCGTAGCTCTTACGCTGCCCGGTCTCGACGACGACGTCGCGCATCTACTCGCAGTCCTGCTCCGCACCGTTACCGGCGCCTAGCTCTTCAGCAACTTCTTAAACTGGGCCCAGCCGCGGGTGTTGGCGACGTCGGCGGCGGTGAGCCAGGCGCGGCGGGCGGTGGCGACGGCGTAGGCCATGTTGTCGAGGGTGTCGACGCCGTGGGCGTCGGTATTGAGGACGATCTTGACGCCGGCCTCGACCGCGAGGCGGGCGTGGAGATCGGAGAGGTCGCGGCGGTTGGGATTGCCGTTGATCTCGATCATCGTGCCGGTGCGGGCGGCCGCCTCGGCGACGGCCTCGACGTCGATCCCGTAGGGCTCGCGGCGGCCGATCAGGCGGCCGGTGAGGTGGCCGATGCAGTCGACGTCCGGATTTTCGATCGCGGTGACGACGCGCTCGGTCATCTGCTTTTCGGAGACGTTGAACGAGGTGTGGACGCTGGCGACGACCCAGTCAAGGGCGGCGACCAGCTCGTCGGGATAGTCGAGGGAGCCGTCGAGGCCGATGTTGATCTCCGAGCCGGAGAGGAGGCGGAAGCGCTTCTTGCCGCTGCCCTCGTTCCAGGCGCGTACCTCCTCGATCCGCTCCCAGAGCCGCTCGGCGGTGACGTGGTCGCCGAAGCCGTGGCTGGCGGAGTGGTCGGTGATCGCCAGGTACTCATAGCCGCGGTCGATCGCGGCCTCGGCCATCTCCTCGACGCTGTTGCGCCCGTCGGAGAGGGTGGTGTGGGAGTGGAGGTCGCCCTTGACGTCGCCGAGCTCGATCAGCCGCGGCAGCTTGCCTTCGCGCGCCGCCTTCAGCTCGCCGCGGCCCTCGCGCAGCTCCGGCTCGATGTAGGAGTAGCCGAGGCGCTCGTAGACCTCCGCCTCGGTCGCGCAGGTCTGGACGTCGCCGCTCTCCGTCTCGGTGATGCCGTGCTCGGAGACCGAGAGGCCGCGGGCGACGGCCTCTTCGCGCAGTTGCACGTTGTGGGCCTGGGAGCCGGTGAAGTGCTGGAGCAGGTTGCCGAAGGCGGCGGGAGGGACGATCCGCAGATCGACCGAGACGCCGTTGTGGGTCTGGGCTCGGACCCCGTTGGGGCCGGGGGTGCCGGCGGCGGCGATCAGCGGGTGGCCGGCCAGGTGCTCCGATAGCGCCGCCGGCTCCTCGGCGGTCGCGATCAGGTCGATGTCCTTGCAGGTCTCGCCCCAGCGGCGGACCGACCCCGCGACCTCGACCTGGCTGGCCGCGGGGTGCTCGCGCAGGGCCGCCGCCAGCTCCTCGGCGATCGGCTTCACCTTCGAGAGCAGCAGTCGGCCCGGCCCCTCCCCCGGCTCGCCGAGACGCTCCAGCGCCGCGAGGATGTTCTCCTCCGCTTTCGCGCCGAGGCCTTTGACGTCGCGGATCTTCTCCCCCTCGGCCGCTGCTTTGAGGTCCTCCATCGAGGAGATTTCGAGCTCCTCGAAGAGGCGGCGGGCGGTTTTCGGGCCGACGCCGGGGACGCGGGTGACCTCGATCAGGGTCGGCGGGAACTTCGCCTTCAGCTTCACCGCGGCGGGGATCTCGCCGGTCTCGATCAGGGCGTCGATCTTTTCCGCCAGCGTCTTGCCGACGCCGGGGACGTCGGTTGCCTTCCCCTTGGCCGCCAGCTCGGCGACCGAGACGGGGCTCTCGCGGATCGCCTTGGCGGCGGTGCTGTAGGCGAGGACGCGGTATTTGACGGCGCCGTCGAGCTCGTAGAGCACTCCCAGCTCTTCCAGCGCGGCGGCGATCTCGGCGTTGGTCACGGGATCCAACTCTAGGCGTCCGCCGAATAGCATCGCGGCGATGCCCGAGTCCAAAGGCGGCGGCGCTTGGCTGGTCCTGCCGACCTACAACGAGGCCGAGAACGTGGAGCCGCTGGTCGAGGCCGTCCGCGCGAAGCTGCCGCCGGACGCGCGGGTGCTGATCGTCGACGACAGCTCCCCGGACGGCACCGGCGAGATCGCCGACCGCCTCGCCGAGCGGCACGAGAACGTCGCCGTCCTGCACCGGCCGCGCAAGGAAGGGCTCGGGCCCGCCTACATCGCCGGCTTCCGCGAGGCGCTCGCCGGCGGCGCCGGGCTGGTACTGGAGATGGATTCCGACTTCTCCCACGACCCCGCCTACCTGCCGCGGCTGCTGGAGGAGGCGAAGCGCGCCGACGTCGTGCTGGGGTCGCGCTACGTGCCCGGCGGCGGGGTCAGCGACTGGGGGCCGCTGCGGCGGGCGATCAGCCGCGGCGGCAGCACCTACGCCCGCCTCGTCCTCGGCCTCGACCTCCGCGACCTCACCGGCGGCTTCAAGTGCTTCCGCCGCGAGGTCCTGGAGGCGATCGACCTCGACGCGATCAGCACCCGCGGCTACGCCTTCCAGGTCGAGATGACCTACCGCGCCGTCCGCCTCGGGTTCGAGGTCGTCGAGGTGCCGATCGTTTTCCGCGAGCGGCGGGTAGGGAGCTCGAAGATGGACCTGGGAATCGTCGCCGAGGCGGTCTGGCGCCTCCCTTTACTGCGCCGCTATACTTTATGAAGTATTGAGCTGAAGCCGAAACCGCAACCGGGAGACCGATATCAGTGACTGGGAAATTGACGGACGTAACCGACGCCACCTTCAAAGCTGACGTGCTCGACGCCGAGGGCCCCGTCCTCGTCGACTTCTGGGCGCCCTGGTGCGGTCCGTGCCGTGTCGTCCACCCGGTCCTGGAGGAGATCGACGCCGAGCGCGACGACCTCAAGATCGTCTCCATCAACGTCGACGAGAACCAGCAGACGGCGGCCAACTACGAAGTCCTCTCGATCCCGACGATGATCCTCTTCAAGGACGGCGCGATCGCCAAGAAAGTCGTCGGGGCGATGCCGAAGCGCCGCCTCGAGGCCGAGCTGGAGCCGGCGCTCGCCTAACGGCGGCGCGCCCGGCCCCTCCCATGCCGTTCGTTCACGTCCACTGGTACGAGGGCCGCTCCGACGAGCAGAAGGCGGAGATCGCCAGGCGGATCGAAGAGGCCCTAGTCGAGGTCGCGGGAGTCTCGCCGGATCACTGCTGGGTGAAGTTCGACGACTCCGCGAAAGCGGACTTCATCATCGGCGAGAAGCCGCAGGACTAAGCGGCTACTGGATCATCGATGGTCACTGCGAGGTCGGGGGCAGCTAACGCCGCCTTCGCGGCCGCGATCACCTTTCCGGCATCGAGCTCATAGCTCTCCACCACTGCCTCCAAGAGCTGCAGGTTCTGGCTTGGATAGAGCAGCCCGATGTAGACGAGGCGACCCCCTGAGAAGCCGAGGTTGCAGTAGTCGTCGTCGAACTCATAGCCGTCGTCCCACCGATCTACCTCGACCAGCTCGATCCCAAGAGCATTTGCCTGGCTGTCGTAATCAGCTTTCAAAGGTGCCTCCTTGGATGAATGGTGATGACGAATTCCGGGTCGTCGGCTGCAACCACGACTCGAACCAGATCCCCGCGGATGTACCCAAAGTAGCGTGGGTGACCATACGCATCAGCATCGATCTTCACTGGATTCGCGATCACCCAGAGCACCTCGCACTGAGCCCAGCTTTTCCAGCGCATTTCATTCTTCGCATGGCGAGCAAAACGCACGCCCCACTAAGGGCGCGGCAGATCTTTCTCTCCCCCCTAGGCGCGTGAAACGCCGATTTTGAGCTCGCGGCCGTCGATCTTGGCGGCGGCGCCGCTGGTGGTTCCGTCGTAGGAAACCGAGGTGGCGAGGACCTCTCGCGCCAGGTAGTCCTCGTGGGCCTCGGCGGCGGCGATCAGGTCCGCGTCGCCGGCGAGGGTGAGGGCGATGCGGTCGGTTATCTCCAGGCCCGCCGCTTTGCGGGCGTTCTGGACCGCGTGGACGATCTCGCGGGCGAGGCCCTCGCGGCGGAGCTCGTCGTCGAGCTCGAGCTGGAGGGCGACGGCGTGGCCGGCCTCGGCCTCGACCTCGTAGCCGTCCAGAGGTTGGAGGGCGAGGGTGATGTCCTCGGGAGCGAGGCTGTGGTCGGTGCCGTCGATCGCGATCCCGATCTCGCCGCCTTCGGCGAGGACGGCGGCGACGTGGGCGGCATCGAGCGCCTCGACCGCGGCGGCGACCTGGGGCATGTTCTTGCCGAAGCGGGGGCCGAGGGCGCGGTAGTTGGGCTTGGCGGAGTAGCTGACCAGCTCGGACTCGTCGCTGACGAAGTCGAGCTCCTTGACGTTGAGCTCGGCGGTGACGAGGTCGGCGCGGGCTTCGATCGCGGCGCGCTCGGCGTCGTTGGCGACGATCACGGCGCGGCGCAGCGGCTGGCGCACCTTCGCCTTCGCCTGGGCGCGGGCGGCGCGGCCGAGCTCGACGGTGAGCCGGACCGCCTCCATCCCCTGCTCCAGCTCGGGGTCGGCGAGCGCCTCGTCGGCCTCCGGGAAGTCGCGCAGGTGAACCGACTCGGAGGCGCCGCTGAGGTTGCGGTGGAGCTCGTCGGCGAGGAAGGGGACGAACGGGGCCAGCATCGCCGTCGTCTCCAGCAGGCAGTGGCGCAGGGTCGCGAAGGCGGCGCGGTCGCCGTCCCAGAAGCGCCGGCGCGAGAGCCGCACGTACCAGTTGGAGAGCTCCTCGACGTAGGAGGCGATCGCCCGGCCGGCGCTGGTGCAGTCGTAGGCGTCCATCCGCTCGCGCACCGTCGCCGCCGTCGCCTGCAGCCGCGAGAGCGCCCAGCGGTCGAGGTCGGTCAGGTCATTCGCCTGTTCCTTTTGGTCGCTATGCGACCAAAAGGAACAGGCGAAGTCATCCGGGCCGAGGCCCTCCGCGTTCGCGTAGAGGACCCAGAAGGAGTAGGTGTTCCAGAGGGTGAGGAGGAACTGGCGGACCGACTCGCCGACGGTGTCGACCGAGAAGCGGTAGCCGGCCCAGGGCTGCTGGGCGGTCAGGTAGTACCAGCGGAAGGCGTCGGCGCCGTGGGCGCTGAGGACCTCCCAGGGGTCGACGACGTTGCCGCGACTCTTCGACATCTTCTGCCCCTCGGGGTCGAGGATGAGGCCGAGGCAGACGCAGTTGCGGTAGCTGGAGGTGTCGAAGAGCAGGGTCGACTCGGCGAGCAGCGTGTAGAACCAGCCGCGGGTCTGGTCCTGGGCCTCGCAGATGTAGTCGGCCGGGAAGCGCTCCTCGAACTCCTCTTTGTTCTCGAACGGGTAGTGGAACTGCGCGAAGGGCATCGCGCCGCTGTCGTACCAGGTGTCGATCACCGAGAGGACCCGGCGCATCTCGCCGCCGCACTTGGCGCAGTCGAGCACGACCTCGTCTATGTAGGGGCGATGCAGGTCCTCGGGCACCTCGCCACGGGCGCGATCGCGCAGCTCGGCGACCGAGCCGGCGCAGAAGCGGCCGTCGCAGCCCTCGGCGGCGCACTCCCAGATCGGCAGCGGCGTCCCCCAGTAGCGGTCGCGCGAGAGCGCCCAATCGACGTTGTTCTCCAGCCATTTGCCGAAGCGGCCGTGCTTGATGTGCTCGGGGTGCCAGCCGATCTCCTCGTTGTTGGCGAGCAGCTGGTCGCGTACCTGCGAGGTGCCGATGTACCAGCTCGACTTCGCGTAGTAGAGGAGCGGCGTGCCGCAGCGCCAGCAGTGCGGGTAGGCGTGCTCGTAGACCTGCTCGCGGAAGAGCCGCCCGCGGCCCTCGAGGTCGGCGATCAAGGCGGCGGTGACCTCCGGGTCCTTGACGAACTTGCCCTCGAAGCCGACGACGCGGCCGTCGAACTTGCCGTCGAGGCCGACCGGGTTGTAGAGAGTCTGGGCATCGGTCGGGTCGAACTGCCCGGCCGCGGCGGCGACCGCATAGTCGTCTTCGCCGAACGCGGGGGCGATGTGGACGAGGCCGGTGCCGTCCTCGGTGGTGACGAAATCGCCGGCGAGGACCTCGAAGGCGTTGGCGGGGCCGCCGTCGGACTGGTCGAAGACGGGGCCGCGATAGCCGCGGCCGACGAGACTCGAGCCGGGGAAGCGGTCGAGCACCTCCGCCTCCTCCCCCAGCACGCGCTCGACCAGCGGCTCGGCAAGGATCACGGTCTCGCTGTCGACCCGCGCCCGCACGTAGGTCACCTCGGGCGCGACGGCGACGGCGACATTTCCGGGCAAGGTCCAGGGGGTCGTCGTCCAGACCAGCAGCGAGGCGTCGTCGTCGAGCAGCGGGAAGCGCACGTAGATCGAGGGGTCTTTGACGTCCTCGTATCCCTGCGCCACCTCGTGCGAGGAGAGCGCGGTGCCGCAGCGCGGGCAGTAGGGGACGACCTTGTGGCCCTCGTAGAGGCGGTCCTTGTCCCAAAGCTTTTTCAATGACCACCAGACCGACTCGATGTAGTCGTCCTCGAGGGTGACGTAGGGGTTGTCGAGGTCGATCCAGACGCCGATCCGCTCGGTCAGCTTGTTCCACTCCTCGACGTACTCGAAGACCGACTCGCGACAGCGGCGGTTGAACTCGGCGATCCCGAACTCCTCGATCTCCTGCTTGGAGGAGATGCCGAGCTGCTTTTCGACCTCGAGCTCGACCGGCAGGCCGTGGCAGTCCCAGCCCGCCTTGCGCGGCACCCGGTACCCGCACATCGTCTTGTAGCGCGGGTAGACGTCCTTGAAGACGCGGGCGAAGACGTGGTGGGAGCCGGGGCGGCCGTTGGCGGTCGGCGGGCCCTCGTAGAAGCTCCAGACCGGCGCCCCGTCGCGGGCGGCGAGCGAGCGCTCGAAGACCTTCTCCTCGCGCCAGCGCGCGAGCACGCGCTCCTCCAGCTCGGGGAAGGACTGCTTCGGGTCTACTGGCTCGAATCCGGGCACGAAGGTCAGGATTCTAGGAGGGGTCAGAAATTGCAGGCCGGCCTGCAATTTCTGGATGGCGCTATCAGCTCACCAGACCAGGACGAACTCGCTCGGGTCCTGGGGGTTCGCGTAGACCGGCAGGACCAGGCCCGGCTCCATCCGCCTCGCCGCGAAGACGG